>Ga0193753_10000017_pt1:0-147500 | contig 266238 bp, 205 predicted proteins | sample H1c2metaG_FD_144925 | JGI IMG/M metagenome (GOLD analysis project Ga0193753, IMG submission 144925) | Soil microbial communities from a riparian zone of the East river system, Colorado, United States - H1c2 | ecosystem: Environmental > Terrestrial > Soil > Riparian zone | place: USA...
GGTTTTACCTACTAAAAAAAAGTCAGATCGTTAAGCGTAGGTTTTACCTACTAAAAAAAGTCAGATCGTTAAGCGTAGGTTTTACCTACTAAAAAAAGTCAGATCGTTAAGCGTAGGTTTTACCTACTAAAAAAAAGTCAGATCGTTAAGCGTAGGTTTTACCTACTAAAAAAAGTCAGATCGTTAAGCGTAGGTTTTACCTACTAAAAAAAGTCAGATCGTTAAGCGTAGGTTTTACCTACGCTTGTGCGTCGGCAAAACTCCGTTTTGCGTAAATAAATATTTACTTGTTATTATTGCAAATCTGAAATTTGCAGACACAATACTTCGACACCTACACACAAACTTGTGCAACTCAGTTACCAAGTAGGTACAATCTACACTTAACAAAGAGAATTTATTTTTATATTAGTAGCGGGTAAAGTATTTTAAGGCCCATTAAGAAAATTTTATTTATTATTTGCGTGACCGGGCTTTTCGGATGATTTTTTATTATTATTCAAATCAAAATTTTAGACGATGAAGTTTGATGACCTTCCAACGATCGAAGCAAAATTTAAAGTTGATGCAGCTTCACAGTTAACACCATTCTCTTCCCCTGTTCCGGGTGAAAATCTGACGCTTAACGGGTTGTTCTATAAACCGGACCGTTCGGGTTATTACTATGTTACAGAATATCCGAAACAGCGCATCGTCCTTCATTTCACAGCTGGCAATCTACGATCAGATATCATGAATCTTACGAAACAGGATTATCATGTATCTGTCGCATTTATCATAGCGCGGGACGGTACTATCTATCAATTGCATCCTTCGAAATACTGGTCAGGTCATATTGGTGGAGGTGTTGGCAACCAGGGAACAAACAATCGCGAAGACAAAGCATCAATAGCCATTGAGATCAGCAACTATGCTTACCTCCTACCTGTCAATGGCAACCTGGAAACTATATACTCACGCGTTAAAGATCCGGCAACAGGAAAAACAGGGCCTGTGGATTTGTATTGTACACAGCAACAGACAACAGCCTTTACCAAACTTAACACGCCATTCAGAGGACAGTCATACTATGCATCCTTTACCGACGCACAAATAGAAAGCACGATCATCCTGTGTCGTTTTCTTACTGCTAAATACCAGATCCCACGTCAGTTTCTTCCCGAGGACAAAAGATTTATAACCTTCGATGATGTAGTGAAATTCAAAGGAATTGTAACGCATATTAATTATCGTTCGTCAGGAAAGTGGGATATCGGTCCTGCATTCAATTGGGATAAGTTGATCGCGGGAGTGACTGCACCAGTTGTGTGAGATCGCACAGAGATCGCAGGAGGAAATATCACAGAGTGCACAGATTTTTTTTATTGAATCCAAAGAATATAAAACCTGTGACCACTATGCTTTTATCTCCTTTTACTCCGTGCGAAAATAAAACCCGTGATCTCCGTGCTTTTATCTCCTTTACTCTATGCGAAATGGAGAAGCCGAAATTATTCACTTTCGAAGTGGCTCATGAAATCCTCAATAGCATCATAGGTCGCATCATAGTCAGCTTTTTCATCCACGTTGGCATAGCCATAATAAAAACCAACCGTTGCTTTTCCTTCGCCTGAATGCTTGTCCCTGTATACCAACTGATCTTTGGAATCGTAAACTTCAAAAAGATAAGTATTCTTCGCTTTGCTCACCCTAAGAGGCATACCAAACACATTAGGTATGAATAATGTCAGCGTGGAGAGTACCAGCTGGTAATTTCTGTTCATCTCATGTTGCAGGCGGGTAACCTTGATATTTCCGCAAGTTTCCTGGTTGCTGTCTTTATTCAGTGCTTCTTCCATGAGATACAGGAAAGAATTATAAGAATCATTCCTTATTCCATAACCGACTACATCTTCGTGATCTGTGGATACCCATTGATCATCTACCATTACAGATTCTGAATGCGTGCCTGTGATTGGTGTTAATTCGTAGAAAGAAGATTCTTCAAGGCTGATGTCATAAAAACATTCAGCTTTCTTTATCTCAGGGTTAAATGAATAATCAGATACAAATGCGGTTTTACATGAAATAAAACCAATGATGCAAAGAGTCAGGATAGTTTTCATCGTTCTGAATTTTAAATGGTGAGAATAATGCAATGAAATTATCCCTTACTGAATTCGAATAACGTTAAGTAAAGATTAATTAAGGATTGTTTAACCTGTGTTGTTTCACCTCGACTCAGTGATCAAATGTCGTTTCACTTCGACTCCGCTCAGTGACCGACGAAATTCACCAAAAAACATTTCGGCTTCGCTCAATGTGAAAGTCAGATCGTTAAGCGTAGGTTGTACCTACGCTTGTTCGTCGGCAAAACTCCGTTTTGCGTAAATAAATATTTAGTTGTAATAATTCGCAAATCAGAAATTTGCAAACACGTTAAGCGTAGGTACAACCTACGCTTAACGATTCCGGTTTTTATAACGATTTCGGTCTTTATAACGATTCCGGTTTTTATGTAAGAGCGCCTTCAAAGATCATATCCCCCAAATATTCCCAAGGAAAAAATATACCACGCACGTGATGATGATGATCGATGCGATGTTGAGCCAGAAGCCGGTTTTGACCATATCCCATATGCTTAGATACCCGGATCCAAATGCGATCGCATTAGGTGGTGTTCCGGCCGGCATCATGAATCCACAGGACGCAGCCAAAGTTGCTGCCATCATAAGGATGAAAGGATGAACACCTACAGATATAGCGATGGGTGCTATGACAGGTAAGATCATGGTCACCGTTGCAAGATTGGATGTGAATTCAGTGAGAAAATTGACAAGCGTAACTACAAGGAGAATTACAGCAAAGGCACCAAGGCCTGATAAGGCAGACATGTTTTCCCCGATCCATTGTGCAAGGCCACTATTTTCAAATGCTTCAGCAAGTGCAAGACCGCCACCGAATAGAAGCACAATGCCCCACGGCAGCTTGTTAGCATCTTCCCAATCGATCAGCTTTTTACTTTTTCCTTCACCGGAGGGAATCAGAAATAAAATCAATCCACCTGCCATCGCTATGATCGTATCATCTATTCCGGGAATTATTTTTTCAAGAATAAATGAACGTATGATCCAGGCTACTGCAACACAAAGAAATACAATGGCTACTTTTCGTTCTGCAGAACTCATCGGTCCTGATTGTGATAAACGTTGATTCATTTCTTCTTTTCCTCCTGCAAGACGAGCATGTCCAAGTGGAAATCCTACACGAACCAAATACCACCAGCTGATGAGAAGCAACAGCACTGTAACCGGAAAGCCAATAGCAAACCATTGCAGAAATGTCACTTCAGTATGATACGTATCCCTGAGTACACCTGCCAATACGAGATTGGGAGGAGTACCTATGATCGTACCCAATCCACCAATGGATGAAGCATATGCAATTGCCAACATCAATGCTTTTCGAAAATGATCACGATGCTCTCCATTGTCATCTGATGTAGCAGTTATGATAGCCATACCTATAGGTAACATCATGATAGCCGTCGCAGTATTTGAAATCCACATTGATATGAATGCTGTGGAAATCATGAACCCAAGAATGATCATGCTCAACCTGGTGCCCATGCCCCGGATGATATTGATAGCAATGCGCCGCTGAAGACCTGTCTTTTCAATGGCGATGGCAATCAAAAATCCACCGATATACAGGAAGACAATGGGTTGTCCGTATGATGCTGTTGTCTCCCCAAGCTTCAATACACCCATCAGTGGAAATAAAATAATGGGCAACAATGATGTTGCGGCTAAGGGTATAGGTTCGGTGATCCACCATATGGCTATCCAGGCAGTGATGCTCATGACGATGACAGCCTGTTGTGGCATACCATTCGGAGCCACTAAAAAATAAATGATCAGAAATAAAGCCGGTCCCAGGAACAAGCCGATCCGTTGAACTGCAAGGGTGAGATCAGTCGAACCAGCTACTATATTTTTCAGCATTCCAGCCATTCTGCAAGCTAAGCTAATACAGGTATTGGATTAAGCAGTATATTGGTCGACCTCCTCTTTTCGTTATTTTGTTGTCAGAATGAACCTTGCGTTCATCCTTATTTTAGTTTTTCCCTCAAAATCCCAATGCATGGAAAAGAAAATGTACATGTTCACGACACTGATGGCTGGCTTTTGCTGCCTGGTCGTATTTAGTTCTTTCTATAATGAAGACATAAAAAAAGATATCCCTGTAGTAGCCGATTCCAATGGTGTTAACCGGCGTATCACAGCATTCGATCTTGATCAAAAATTTATGCTCGCCGGTGAAGAGATCCCGAAAGACAATTTTGATGCCATCGAACGTCTTGATCGCGAGCTGCTCATCAACTCATACCTGAGCGCTACTACCCTGCTCAATCTGAAGATAGCCAACAGATTTTTTCCCGTGATTGAGCCAATACTTAAATCTCATGGTATTCCGGAAGATTTTAAATATATGTGTGTAGCTGAAAGCAATCTCCGGATGGCTACCTCTTCTGCCGGTGCTAAAGGTTTCTGGCAATTTCTGGAATCCACCGGAAAAGGTTACGGCCTGGAAATAAATGCGGAAGTAGATGAGCGCTATCATGTAGAAAAATCAACTGAGGCTGCATGCAAATTCATCCTCAGGCTGAAACAGAAATTCGGCAGCTGGACACTGGCCGCTGCTGCATACAATATGGGCGAAGCAGGAATAGCGAAACGCCTTGCAGATCAGAAAGCATCAAATTATTACGACCTCAATCTCAATGAAGAAACTTCCCGCTATGTATTCCGCATCATCGCGATAAAAGAGATCATGCAGCATCCGAAGAAGTATGGTTTCTATATTGAAGACGATCAGCTCTATCTTCCTCTTCAAAAATATACCACACTAACCATCACCGAACCCATTCCAAGCCTTGCAGGCCTTGCCCAGCAATATGGAACAAGCTACAGGATGTTCAAATTATTTAATCCATGGCTGATTGGATCTTCACTTGCGAATAAGAGCAGGAAGTCTTACGAGATTAGAATACCGGAGAAGTGATTTAAGAATTAAGATTTAAGATTTAAGATTTTTTGGATGCTGGATTAAGGGATGCCGGACTCGAGACGCACTCTACATGCGATTGTTATTTTTAGATCGTTAACTATGAGCCGTACTTGAATTAAAAAAGTCAGATCGTTCAAAAAAGTCAGATCGTTCAAAAAAGTCAGATCGTTTAAAAAAGTCAGATCGTTAAGCGTAGGTTGTACCTACGCTTGTGCGACTGCAAAACTCCGTTTTGTATAAATAAATGTTTACTTGTTATCATTCGCAAATCAGAAATTTGCAGCCACGAAAGCGTAGGTACAACCTACGCTTAACAAGGACAAAATCTTAAATCTTAAATTACATATACGGTTCCATCAACTCAGGATAAGCAGCTACCGCTGCTCCGATGATACCTGCATCATTAAATGCTGAAGCACTGACGACAGGTGTGCGCAGGTGACTGAATCGATCGGAAAATTCATCGAACCTGAAACTGATACCGCCACCGAGAACAAAAAGACGTGGAGAAAAAAGCAGGATTAAATAATCCAGGAATTCTGCGAGCTCATCAGCCCACTCATCATATTCAAGGAGGCGATCTTTCCTGGCACGATTGCTGACCCAGTCTTCGGCTATTTTTCCTTTGTAATTGATATGTCCGAATTCTGTATTTGGAATCAATGTGCCGTCATAAAAAAGTGCAGAACCAATTCCGGTGCCCAAGGTCAGCAACATGACGGTACCTTTTACATTTTTGATCCTGCCAAACATTCGTTCAGCCATACCCGCAGCATCTGCATCATTGATCACATAAAATTTATAGCCGGTATAATTTTGAAGAAGTTCTTCAACGTTTACGCCTATCCAGGATTTATCAATATTGGCCGCTGACAATGCGACTCCATCCTGTATGATCGCGGGGAAACCACAACCGATTTTTTCCCCTTTCCAATCAAGATCCTTCAACATATCACGTATGCTGGTAGCTACTGCAACAGGGGTCGAAGGTTGTGGTGTATCAATTTTGATCCGCTCACCAATGAGATCACCCATATCCAGGTCGACGAAGCCGGCTTTTATGCCTGATCCGCCGATATCAATTCCTAAAGCAGGTGATTTCAAGATGGATTATTTTACGGCTTTAATAGACATTTTTACATCTTTCAGTGGCCTGTCTCTTGCATCCTTTTGCACCTTGGCAATCTTATCGATGACATCCAAACCGGAAATGACGCGCCCAAATACTGTATAATCCCTGTCCAATGCAGGAGTGCCCCCCCATTCCATATATTCTTCTTTCTGCTCCGGAGTATATGTAGTTCCTTTCCGCGTTTCAAACATCTCTAACACATTTTTCTCAACCGGCCTTCCCTGTACAATATAAAACTGGGAACCGGACGACATGCGTTGCGGATTCATCTGATCCCCTGTCCTTGCGGCTGCAAGAGAACCTTTAATATGCACCAGGCTATCTACAAATTCTGCAGGAACCTGGTAACCCGGGCCACCTGAACCCAATGGCGCACCGGCAGCAGCAGTCTTCGAATCAGGATCACCACCCTGGATCATAAAGCCTTCGATCACACGATGGAATAGTAATCCATCATAAAAGCCCTGTTCGATCAGCTTCAGGAAATTGTCCCTGTGCTTTGGTGTGGCATCAAATAATTCTGCCACCATCACACCATATTCAGTGGTGATCTCTATGAGGCATTTTGCAGGGGGATTAATTACAAGGGGTTGGGTCATGGTTGTTGTTTTCTGTCCTTTTGTGGCACTCAGCTTTACATCGTATTTACCGGAATGGGTATAATGATGATCCGGTACAGAATCGGTGGATTGCGTACCATCACCAAAATCCCAAACGTAGGAATCCGCCTGCTGAGAAGTATTTTGAAATGTAATCGTGGCCGGTGCATCTGCACGGTCAGCACTCATTGAAAATTTTGCAATCGGTTTCATGCAGGAGACGAAGGTCATCATCATCAGCCCTCCTCCTATGATCTTATTATTCCACATCATTAGTCAATCATTTTTATTTTCATTCTTATATTCTTCAACGGCCGGTCACCCGGATCTTTTGGCTCCTGGCTGATCTTATCTACTACCTCCATTCCCGATACCACTTCACCGAACACAGTGTATTCCATATCAAGGCCCGGATATCCACCCTGGTTCATATAGACATTACGCTGTGCCTCATTATACTTGATTTTTTTTATGTCCTGGTAATACTGGAGCTCAGATTCATTTTGTTTTACACCGGTCACGATATAAAACTGGCTTCCTGAAGATCTTTTGTCATTGCTCGGGAGCCTGGCTGCGGCAAGAGCGCCCCGGAGATGAGGAGCCCCGATTTCGGCAGGAATCTCATACCCTGGCCCTCCGGCACCTAATGTGGTCCCGTCTGGTGCATTTTTAGAAACCGGGTCACCACCCTGGATCATAAAATTGGCGATCACACGGTGGAAAAGAAGGGAGTCGTAAAAGCCTGATTTTGCAAGCTTGATGAAATTATCCTTGTGCTGGGGGGTGCTGTTATAAAGCATCACCTCGATATCCCCAAATTCAGTAGATATCAGGGCATGGTGCTCTTTATCCTTACATCCCGCATAAAAAAGGACAGGGGCTAATAGCATGAAGACAAACAAGGATTTCTTACCTCTTTTCATATTTATGTTTTTTCCTGATTGGACAGCAAAGGTGCAAAATACTCTACTACTTTTCGACGCAGCAACGCTTCCTGGGGTCCAAGTCCCTTAATATCAATGGGCATCAGTACTTTCCAGTGCGGCCATCCATCGGCATCCATACCTTCAAATTCATAATAGCCTTCCTCAGACAACAGGTGACATACCGCGACATGCATCAGATCCTGCTTCTCTTCCTTCGAAAATTTCACCTGGCGCCTCCCCAGCTCCTGAATCCCAATGAGATAGAGTGTAGCATTCAGATCGGGAAGCTCACTTCTGTTGAACCTGTCTTTAATCCAATGCCGCACACGCAACCACTCAAAATCAAGCTGCCATTCTTCCATAGGGCGGCAAAGATAGGTCTTTGCGTCTTTGCGCCTTTGCGAGACATTCAATCCTATTTAACAGGTGGAATTTTGTTTTTTCTGGACCTTTTCCATAGCCACCATATTATAATCACAATGATAGCCACAGGCCACAGGACAAAAATGGAAATAAAGAAATCCATGAAGCCGTACCACCCTGATGCAATGGAGTCTTTGAAGCGCTCAAGGAAATTGACTTTGTGATCAACCTTGTAGACGAAATCTTTTTTCTGGATTAATGTAAGTTCGATTGTACTCAGCGCAACCTGGTTTGTCAGATATCTCAATCTCCCTGCAGCGCTTTCAATTTCTTCTTCAAGCACTCTTATCTTTTCTCTTACTTTCAGGATCTCTTCTATCGTCCGTGCAGTTTTCAGCAGCTGACGATATTGCTCCACATACGCGCGCTTATTCGTGAGACGCGTTTCGAGATCAATATATTCTTCCGAGACATCTCTTGCAGTGATGTTTTTATAAATCACTGTTCCATCCAATGCCTCCAGGTCAGCTACAAGTCCATCCAACTGATCCGCAGGAACGCGGATCTGGATGTGGTAATTCGCCTGGTAATCTGTATTGTCCAGCTGTTCATTACCTGCATAAGCTTTGTGTTTTGCAATGATGGCATCCACTTCTGCTTTCATCTTTATTGCATCCCTGACAGCAATATTGATTGTGCCATTGCGAATGATCTTTGGAACCGTGACTTCAACATCTTCACTCCCTTCTGAAGATTGGGTTTTTCCTTCTGAAGCTTGGGCACTACCGGCAGGTTGACTTTCTTCCGTGAATGGAGCGGCAGCTTTAGAATCCATAGCCATTTCACGATTCCCTAAGGGTGATTCATTTTTACAGGCTACCATCCACAGCATGCACACGATCGAAAAGAAGAAGATTTTCATAACAGTTGATTTGGTTTGGAAAAATAATCGAATACCATCAGATTTGGTATTCTCATCATCATGATGGCCGGTCGCGTCGAATTTCATATTTTTGCATTGTAAATAATTTCCTAACAGAGATGAAATTTGGCGTAGTCGTTTTCCCGGGTTCTAATTGTGATGATGATATGATGCATGTCCTGGGTACTGTCCTGGGAGCGCAGGTCGAGAAGCTTTGGCACAAAGACACTGGCTTAAACGGATACACACAGGAAGATTGTATAGTGCTGCCGGGTGGATTTTCTTACGGTGATTATTTAAGAGCAGGTGCGATTGCGCGGTATTCGCCGATCATGCAGTCGGTGATTTCTTTTGCGAATGAAGGTGGAAAAGTCTGGGGTATCTGCAATGGTTTCCAAATACTGTGTGAAGCCGGCCTCCTCCCGGGTGCATTGGTTCGCAATGAGCATCAGAAATTTATTTCGAAGAATATTTATTTGCGTGTAGAGACTACGGATTCTATGATCACGCATCTGTGTAAGACCGGCCAGATCTTAAAAATGCCGATCGCACATGCTGAGGGCCGGTATGTAACCGATGCTGCCGGATTGGCCAAACTGAGAAAACAGGACCAGATCCTCTTCAGGTATACGAATGCAGAGGGCGATTTATTCAGCGAAAATGGTTCGACGGATGATATAGCAGGGATTTGCAATGAAGGCAGGAATGTATTTGGCATGATGCCCCACCCGGAGCGCGCTTCTGAAAAAATCCTGGGAAATACGGATGGCTTAGCTCTTTTTCAATCTATTTATACTTCCGTTTCACCGCTGGTAGGTGCGTAGATGTTAAATTTGATGGCTTTTATTGCCCTGGTCAGTGATTCCCGTTAAGATTTTATTAAACACCAGCCGGAGATAGGTCTTTAACCTATTTTTGTGTTCAAGGTAAATTTCATTCCCTTATGCGTCATCTTCTGCTCATCATATGTACATTTTTTTCCTTCGCGGCTGTTGGTCAGATCTACAATCCGGTCAAATGGAACTTTGACCTGAAATCTGCCGGGAATGGTGAATATATTCTCACTGCGAAAGCCACGATTGATAAAGGCTGGTGGGTTTATTCACAGCATCTCGAAAGTGAAGACGGACCTGTAGCTACTATGGTTTATTTCGATGAAGGCCCTCATTTCAAGCTGGTAGGAAAAAATAAAGAATCCAATAATGTCCACAAGATCTTCGACAAGATCTTTGAAATGAATGTTTCCAAATTCCAGGACTACTACACGATCGAGCAAAAAATAAAAGTCATTGATCCTTCCAAACCGATCACAGGTGCGATCAATTTCATGACCTGCAATGACGAACGTTGTCTTCCACCCACAGATGCGGAATTTTCTTTGAAGGTACCTCCCGGGGGAAGTGGTGATGCTAAATCAAAAGCAGAAGCAACATCCGATACCAAATCTTTGACGCAGGCAGATAAAAAAATACCTGCTGAAGAAAAAAGTCCTTCCACGGAAAAAAAAAAGTTAACTGAAGATGCATATACAACTGCATCTTCTTCTTCAACACCTTCTGCTTCAAAAACAAATAATACCATCGCTGTTACAGGTGTATCTTCTACAGGCATTTTTAATCCTGTAAAGTGGAACATCCGGTCTGAAAAAAAATCTGACGATATCTATGAAGTCATTGCACATGCCAATATAGATGACGGATGGCATATCTACGGAGTGGGTGAATTTGTCATGGATGGCCCGATACCTACATCGTTGGAGATTGCAGACAATGCTGCATATACGAAAGAAGGAAAGCCTACTGCTCAAAGCAGCAAACAAATCCAGGTCCATGATAACTTTTTCGATATGGACGTCGTGGAATACCTGCATGATGTGACGCTTACGCAAATTATAAAGTCCTCTTCAGCTACGATTGTTTCCGGAGCTATTGATTTCGTGGCATGTGATGATTCAAAATGTTTGCCACCAGGTTACTTCGAATTTAAAATAGATCTCTCAACAGGCAAGCAAGTCACTGAAGAAAAACAAGCAGAAGGTCCGCGGGTTTCCGGTTCGTATGTTGATCACGCGATACCTTCCATTCAGGCTACGTATGAAAAACCATTGAGTGATTGTGGTACTGCTCCTGTAGAAAAAAGTAGCAACCTATGGTGGATGTTTATTTTCGGCATGATCAATGGATTTATTGCTTTGCTAACGCCGTGTGTATTTCCGATGATCCCGCTTACGGTGAGCTTTTTTACAAAAGATACCAAGCGCAAAGGATGGGAAAATGGGATGTGGTATGGTATTTCTATCATTGCTATATATGTGGTGCTGGGCTTGTTGATCACGATTCTGTTCGGCGCTGCAGCATTGAATGATCTGTCTACCAATCCTATTGCAAATACCATCTTCTTTGTCATCTTCATCTTCTTTGCATTTTCTTTCTTCGGCTATTATGAAATTACATTGCCCAGCAGCTGGAGCAACAAAAGTGATCAGATGGCTGACAAAGGAGGGTTCATCGGGATCTTTTTTATGGCGGCGACATTGGCGATCGTTTCATTTTCCTGTACAGGTCCGTTGATTGGTTCTGCGCTTGTGTCTGCTGCTTCTACCGGATTTCTGGGGCCGTTGATTGTGATGGGAGGATTTTCACTTGCACTTGCTATCCCGTTTGGTTTGTTTGCTGCATTTCCTGCATGGCTTAATTCACTGCCCAAGTCAGGTGGCTGGATGAATAGTGTGAAAGTGATACTTGGTTTTGCAGAGCTTGCTTTAGCATTTAAGTTCTTATCTGTAGCGGATATGACGGCGCATTGGGGATTTCTCCGCTATGAACTCTTTCTTGCCATCTGGGTGCTTTGTGCCATCGGTATGGCTGCTTATATGTTTGGGTGGATCCGTTTTCCACATGACAATCCCAAGAGAAAATTAAATGCTCCGTTTGCATTGTTTGGACTATGCTTCGCCATACTTGGTCTCTACCTGGCGACCGGATTATTTGGAAGTAAAAAAACGGGGACTTATAATGCATTGAGTCTTATGAGCGGATTAGCACCTCCTGCGCATTATAATTTTTTCAGGCCTGAAGGAAAGCTGAATGATGAAAAAGAAGCACGGTACGCTTCACTATCAAAGTGTGCCAATAATTTTGATTGCTTTCATGATTATTACGAAGGACTGGCATATGCGAAAGAAAAAAATAAACCCATCCTGCTCGACTTCACCGGTTATGGCTGTGTCAATTGCCGCAAAACGGAAGAACACATCTGGGTAAAGGACAATATCCGCGACAAGATCAATGATGATTTTGTGCTGGTATCACTTTATGTAGATGATAAGATGGCATTGGATACACCTTATCTAGTATCACCACTCCAGGATAATAAGAAAATGAAAAAGGTAGGTGACCTTTGGGCAGATTTCCAGATCGCTAACTTCAAACAGAATTCACAACCACTGTATGTATTGATCAGTCCTGATGAAAAAGTGCTTACGGCTCCACGTGGATACAATCCGGATGTGGAAGGATATGAAGCATTTTTGAATTGCGGATTGAATGCATTTAAGGAGATGAATCCGGATGTGTTAGGAAGTGCCAAATAAAAGGTAATCAGTAATCAGTAAGCAGTAATCAGTTTGCGATTTTTCTAAGTACTCGGTGATTACCTTAAGAGATATTCATTCACCGATATCATTGATCGGTATAGTATTGGCTGTGGCTTGCCCCAGCCTGCGTTAATCCCAAAGCAGCAATCTATATTTTAGTTATAACTATGTGATCTCCGCGATAATTGTAAATCATTATTACTTTGTAAAGTGCCAAAAAAAAAATCCCGCTACTGTTCAGATAGCGGGAAGTTTAACCAATCTTAATTGAAATTTTTCCTTTTTTAGTTCTCTACAGAATAATACCGGATCATGGATTGTATCTCCCGATCGGTCTTACTCTTGGGCGCCATCTTGAAAAAGATCTTATGCGAATCAAAATCTTCAGGCAATAATTCGTCGAGGCAGGCAAAACATTCTTTCTTTTTTCCTAAACGATACAGGCACGCAGCCTTGCAATAAGAAAGTCTCGGTCCTACAGTATAATCATCCGCTTCTTCCAGCACGTCCAGCGCTTTTTCCAGCTTATTGCGACGCATCAAAAACTTAGCGTGTGCCAGCCAGTATTGCTCTTCTTCAGGACCTGCTTCGGTTGACTTGGTGTAATAGAAATCAGCCTTGCCGTACTGCTTTGTTTTTTCATAGCAATAAGCCAGCTCAGCATAATATTCCTCACGGCGGTCATCAAGACGGATCGCTTTGATCAATGAGCTGATCGCATTGGTGAAATTCCCTTCCCGTGCATAACAGATGCCCAGCAGGTAATACACATCATCGATGTACTGATCGATCTTCAGTGCTTCAATGAGATAATCCTTAGCTACAGCATATTTACGCAGGTTGAGCATGCATTCTGCCGCAGGCACCAGATATTCCTGGTTGTGGCCAAAACGCTGGATTAGCTCCTGGTAGATGCCCAGTGCTTTTTTGTAATCTTTCGTCTGGATACATACTTCTGCGCAATCAAGATACCCGGTTTTGAATTCAGGATTGACGATGTAGCTGTATTCGAGCGACCGTATCGCGTTTTTGTAGTCTCCTTCACAACTATACGCATGCCCGAGATTAAACCATGCCAGGTAATTGTAGGCATCCTGGTCGATCAGGCTGTTGTGAAATTCAATGCTCTCCTGGTACAATCTCGACCACTCGACGCAAAGCCAGATATGCTCCAGGGCTTCTTCGTTTTTGGGATCGATCGTCAGCACCTCGCGCAGCTTGTGGTACATCTGGTTGTATTCCCTCATGCACTCATAGATGTAGGCTTCTGCGAGATACAGATCTACACATGAATTGAGTGTCATCTGGTTAGTGCAATTGTCCACCATCGTGAAAGCCTTCTCGTAATCGCCGAGCTGGGCTGTCACTTTGATTTTCATCAACTGCATTTCCGGATTGTGGGGGAATAGGTTGAGAGCGATGTCAAGGGTCTCGTTTGCTTCTTTGTAATCTTCTTCGTTGATCAGCAGACGTGATTTGATGACATAGAATTCCGCGTGATGGCTTGAGTATTGCAATGCATAATCAAGCGCTTCAAGCGCTTTCTCCGTGAGTGTTTCTGAAATATAATATTGGATGAGATTGAGATAATCTTTTTCGTCCCAGTGAGACGACCCCCCGTGCAATATCATGTTCTCAAAGACAGATACAAACTCAGGAAGAGACAGGTTTGGTTTCGTTCTGTACTCCATGCAATTATTGTAATGGGATTATAATAAACTGTCGTTGGTAAATATAACCAAAACGGCGTCAAACATACGATATCCATTGGCAATTGCACCTTTTCAAACTATTCATACATACAGACCTCTTTCATCTGTAAAGGACACATACATAGATGCTTACATAAGCGACTTATCATACATCATTTTTACTTCATAGGTAATACGCTCTAATACACAACACTATGTATCATACATGGAATGCATGGTTGAGAAAAAAAATAAATATTTTTATCCCCAATTGAAGAAAAGATGTGGAAAACTAAATGCAAACAGATAAAAAAAAGAAGCGGGGCGGATGCAATACGCCCCTGCTTCTTATTTTTTTTATCGATAATGAATCTAATTCTTTCTATCACGCATATTACCACCTTGCGGATTCATTTCATTTGCTTTTCGCAACAGGCCCCGATTGAATTCTCTTTCGGATGCCTGCAGTAAAATGATTTTCCGCGGGCTGATCGATTTGCGAAGATCTGTGATCAGCTTTTTCTGGAGGTCAAGTCTTTTTTGCTCCTGCTGGATGTGACGATCGATGACGGTATTGGCTTCTTCATCACTGATGTTCATCAGGTCAGGACGTTCCATATCATCTTTCATATCGCGCAGTGCGTCTTTGTATTCATTGTATACCGGCCAGAACTTAGTGGCTTCATCCGGAGTAAGGTTTAATTTCTGTGTGATAAAACCTATGCGTTGTGCTTCTATGCGTTGACGTGCTTCTTTGGATAAGGGGCCTTGTGGCTGGGCCATTCCCAGGACAGGTAAGATGAATGTGAGGGTGATGACAAAAAATTTGAATTTCATGTGTATAGAGTTTGTGTGTTATTTAAAATAAATCTTCGGGATCTGAACTGTTGGTTTCTTCGATGAGGTATTCTTCTACAGCTTCAGAAGGAATATCCAGATTACCTTCGATTATCTCGATGTCAGCAGTTTCAAACAGAGGTTCAAATTCATCGATATTTTCGTGTATATACTGGTAGGCTTCTACTGCGGTGATATCATTTGTATTCACCAAAGTTGGATTTGCAAAAAACCACCATCCGCCTATGATTAATCCTGATAGAACAGCAGCTATAGTTATTATTCTCTTCCAGTGGATGATCCTGACTACTGGTTGAGACTCTTCTTTTTTCCAACGGTTTAAAACTTCGTCAGGAAATGTTTCAAAATAACCTGCAGGTGGCGGAAATGATCCTTTCACCGGAAAGCCGGGTGCTATTTCTTTCATTTCTTCGTTGATATCTTCTTCTTGTGCCATTGCTTTTTATAAAATTTGTTTTGCACGGAATTCTTCTTCTATTTTCCTGACGGCGTGATGAAAAGATGCTTTCAGAGCGCCTTCTGTCAGCTGAAGCATTTCAGCCATCTGCTTGTAAGACAATTCATCAAAATACCGCATACGGAATACCATCTGCTGTCGTTCGGGCAGCCCTGTTACGACTGTTTCTAGTGAGGCAGCCAAATTGTCCGTATTGAGATATGCATCCGCCAGTAGTATGTCGTGATTTTCAAGGTCTACGGTTTTCATTTTTGAAAACCGTTTCTGGTGATTGATCACTTCATTGCAGGCGATCCTGTACATCCAGGTGAAGAGCTCCGATCTTCCTTCATAACCTTTGATATGTCTGAAGATCTTGATGAACGTATTCTGAAGGATATCATCAGCATCTTCATGAGATGATACTTTCCCTCGCACGAGGCTATAGAGACGCTGCTGGTATTTGAGGACCAGGTGCTTAAATCCTTCCTCCTGAGTCCGGGGATGATTTGCCAGTGTTAATATAGCTTCGTCTGTCATGCTCCTGCTTTCTGTAAGACAACGATTAACAGTCAAGGTTTAATGTAGACGGGAAATAGGTTATAGGTTATTGGCAGTAGGATTGGGTATAGGTTATTGGTTAAAGGCAGTAAGACAGGTTGAAGGTTATTGGTTATTAGCAGTAGGACAAGTTATTAGTCAATGGTTATAAGATAAAAAACCAGAAACTAAAAACCATTCCTACAACTTATACCCTATAACCATACCTACTGCCTATAACCTTTAACCAATACCTTAGCAGCATGAAGTATTTATCCCGGTTAATTTTAAAAATAACAGGTTGGAAGATAATCGTGGAAATACCTCCGGATCTGAAAAAATATGTGGTGGCGGTTGCTCCTCACACGAGCTGGAAAGATTTTTTCCTTGGGCTTATCGTGCGATCAGCTATAGGACGAAAAATATATTACCTGGGGAAGAAAGAATTGTTTGATAGTCCTTTCGGATTTTTCTTCTGGTGGACTGGCGGAAGACCGGTGGATCGAAGGCAGAAAACCGGTTTAGTTGATCAGGTCGTTAAGCTATTCAATGGAAGCGAGGAATTTGCCATTGGCATCGCACCTGAAGGGACGCGCCAGAGAGTTACAGATTTTAAAACGGGATTTTATTTCATCGCCGTGAAAGCGAATGTGCCCATCATACCCTGTCTTTTTGATTATGGTCATAAGACAGTGCATTTTATGAAACCGTTTTATCCTACATCTGATGCAGAAAAAGATCTGGATTTGATCTGGAGTTATTTTGATGGAGTGATGGGAGCTAAACCGGAAGGAAGTATCTCTGGAGAACGTGAGTCGTGAGTCGTGAGTCGTGAGTCGTGAGATGTGAGATGTGAGTTTTTGCTATACACCAGAACTACTTACTACTTACTACTTACTACTACTTACTATTTACTACTTACTATTTACTATTTTAGTAAGATTCTTCAACCTCTCATTAAAATCTTTCTCCTCCACCGGCACACATACAGCATCAAAAATTTCCTGCAAATCCGTACCATGCTCTGTACTCTTTCCTTTCCGGATATCGATATGAATAAACTGTGCCCAAAGAAGTGATTTCAACATCCGCTCTCCATCATACATCCGCATCTCAACATGAATAAATTTTGGTTTTGTATCAATGAGCTGACTTTCAATTGTCACTTCCTCCATCAATAAAGCAGGCCTGATATATGCGATCTGATTTTGCGTCACTACCCATCCCATTCCGGTGGTCTTGCTGTATTCATAGATATTGAAGTCATAATCCTTCCACACCTGGTCCTCACGGGCATTCATGAAGTAATCTATATACCGGCCATTGTTGAGATGCGAATACGGATCACAATCCTGGAAACGGACGATGGCTTTGCTGGATAGGATTTTGGAAGGTATTTGGTCTATGGTAATCATGGGGTGAAGGTATGAAAGAGACTTTGACCCCCCGCCCCCTGAAAGGGGGAGTTGCGGATGCCTCAGAAACGAGGGTACTGCTTTTTCAATTTTTCAGAAAAATAAAATCAGCACTCCCCCTTTCAGGGGGCGGGGGGTTAACTTCACCCCAGAAATCCATACCCGCGATGCGCTACACGGCTGAACAACAGAAAACATTTTTCAACGAAACAAAAAAATACCTGGCAAAAAAAAGTGCCGGAGAATTGTCTGCTGATGACATCCATCCGCTGGAAGACCTGGTCCGCTTTCATGAATACAGGTATTATGTCATGAATGATCCGCTGGTCAGTGATTTTGAATATGATCAGCTTTATAAATTGCTGGAGGCGCTCGAGAAAAAATATCCTGCAAAAGCATCCTCCAATTCCCCTACACGGCGGGTATCCAGTGACCTGATCGATGATTTTGTGACGGTGAAGCACCTGGTACCTATGTTGTCATTGGACAATTCCTATGATGAAGGTGACCTGCTCAAATTTGATACGCAGGTTAAAAAGCTGACAGAAAAGAATACCATTAATTATACTGTCGAACCGAAATATGATGGTGGCAGCATCGCTATCATCTATGAAAATGATGAACTTGTCAGAGTGGCTACCCGGGGAAATGGAGAAGAAGGAGAAGAAATCACTGTTCAGGCGCGAACGATCAAATCACTTCCGCTCAATGCTGCATTCTCAAAGCACGGCATATATAAAGTTGAATTGAGAGGTGAAGCTGTGATCTCAAAAGCCAGATTCAAAGAAGTCAACAAACAGCGGGCGGATGATGGGCTTCCATTGCTGGCTAATTCAAGAAACAGTGCATCCGGAGGATTGCGCACAAAAGATCCAGCTGAAACTGCAAGACGCCAATTGGATGCATTTATATTCCAACTCGGTTATGCCGTGGATAAAAAAGGAAAAGATGTTTTACCCTCCATTAAATCTCATCACGATGCCATTGAGATGCTGGGCACCCTGGGTTTCAAAGTATCAAAAGGTGATAAAAGATTTTGCAAAGGAATAGATGAAGTCATTGAACAAATCAATCATTGGGCAACCATACGTGATGATTTCCCGATTGAGATCGATGGCATGGTAGTAAAGGTGGATTCATTCGATCTGCAGGATATGTGTGGCTACACGAGTCATCATCCCCGCTGGGCCATAGCTTATAAATTCCAGGCTAAACAGGCAACTACAAAGCTCGTGGATATCGAATACAACATTGGAAAAATTGGATCCGTCACACCCGTGGCGAAAGTAGAACCTGTTTCATTGGCAGGTGTTACGATTTCTTCCATCTCGTTGCACAATGAAGATTTTATCACTTCAAAAGACATTCGCATCGGCGATTTTGTACTCATTGAAAGAGCAGGTGATGTGATCCCGTACATTGTAAAATCGCTTCCTGAACTAAGGACCGGAAAATTAAAAGCTGTTGTTTATCCGACAAATTGTCCATCCTGTAACACAAAGCTTGTTCGCGAAGAAGATGAAGCTGCATGGCGCTGCCCGAACCTGGATTGCGAAGCTCAGATCATCCAGAAATTAATATTCCATGTATCCAAAGATGCCATGGATATCGATGGTTTTGGTGAAAAATACATTCTTCGTTTTTATGAATTGGGATGGCTTAGAAATTTCGCAGATATCTACAACCTGGATTATGATAAAATAGCAGCGCTTGAAGGTTTTGGAAAAAAATCTGCTGATAAGCTGAAAGCTTCTATCGAAAAAGCTAAAGGAAATCCGATCTCCCGCCTTCTGCATAGCTTAAGCATTCACCATCTCGGACAACGTGCATCAAAGCTTATCGCAGAAAGGATTTCGCATGTGCTTGATCTGGAAAAATGGACACTTGCTGATTACACCGCTATAAAAGATATAGGTCCGGTAGTTGCTGAAAAAGTGAATGCATGGTTCTCCGTCAAAAAAAATATCGATCTGCTGCACAAGATGGAAGCGAATGGAGTCAATCTGCATCAAACTTCTCTTGACAAGCCAAAAGAATTGATCACGGATGGCGTCTTATCCGGAAAGACGATTCTCTTCACCGGCACCCTTTCCAAAATGGGACGCAAGGAAGCACAGGATCTGGCTGAATCGCTTGGTGCAAAAAACATCAGCACTGTGAGTGGAAACCTTGATATCCTTGTTGTAGGAGAAGATGCAGGATCGAAGCTGGATAAAGCAAAAAAAATCGGGACTGTGCAGATACTTACGGAAGATGAGTTTATTGGTTTGACTAACGAATAATAATTAAAAAAGTACGGACAGGTCGCGACCTGTCCGTACTTTTTTTAAATGTTATTCATTACGCCACAGGCGCTGTCTTATCAGGAATAAAATGTCTTGAATGCAACAGCTGCATATGTGTGGCAAGAATTCCACCTTCCGATCTTCCCGATTCTTCAATCGTAAATTCGAAGACATCATCCAGGTTGACATAATGGCGCTCTGGTAGTTGTGAAAAGTGGAAGAAGATATCTCTCCATGTACGAAGATCAATATCCAGGTATTTCATAAAGCCATATCCATCCTGTACTGAATAACAATACCCTCTGGTACGGCAACCAATGGCACCCCAATCTTCAACACGCTGATCTAATACAGGAAGCAAATTAGGTATCAGGTAACCGGAAAGGAATTTATCCCCTTCATTGACCAGGTCGCGGCTGATATATCTGAACGCGATGATCTCTACACGGATACCCATGTTTTGAATCGCCTGCACTACTTTTTTGAAATCTCCATCACCTGTCAGGAGGTAGATCGTATCTAAATGCTGGCTCTGAAGAAGAATATCTACAGCCATATCCAGATCAGCATTTGCCTTTCCTATACGTTGGCCATCTTCATCTTCAAACCATTTAATTGCTTTCGTGATTACTTTAAATCCATAAGACCTTACAATACTTAAGAATCCGTTTGTACGGTCCTTGTATTCATAATCAGTCTTCATCCTGGCTTCGTCAATCGACATGTATGAGTTAAGCCTGATGGGATCACCATATAATGAAACATAATCTCTCAGGACATCATACCTGATGCCATAGCCACCGCTGCGCCTGATATTCTCAGCGTCAATAAATACACCAATTTTCATCGTTTTTAGGTTTTACAATAGTTAAAAAATTACATAATGATTCCTTAATGCAAATAAGGAATCAACACATTTCTGCGCATCGCAATAAGGGGACTTGTTATTTATCCGTTCGCTTGAGTTGCCAGTAAAATTCAAATGAGGCAACCATTTGTCCAGCCTGATCATGAGCTGTAACGGGTAATGAAATGGTAAAAGTTTCTCCCGGACTATTCAGTGTTCTCAATTTACGTTCCACTTCCTGACCGGAATGGCAAAAATAGAAACTTTTACCTCTTACTTTTTTTAAAAATTCACCTTTCACACCTGTTAAAATATATTTTATATTAGTACCTGATACATAGGCATGTATAAGAGCACCAGTGCTTAATTCAGCCGCCATTCCCATCACTGCCCAGAATACTGACCCAAATGGGTTCCGGATCCAAAACCGGTCCTCCAGCACCACCTTGCATCCGTTTTCATCCAGGGATTCGATTTTCATACCCGATATCATCCCCATCGGAAGCCTCCTCAACATCCACAATCGCATCTTCCATGGATTGGTCAATTGACGGGCGATGTTTTTATTAAATGACATCAGTAGTGAATAATAAGTAACGAATAACGAATAACGGGTAACAAGTAACGAGCAACGAGCAACGAGCAACGAGCAACGCGATAATCGGTTGTAATGTTTAAAGATTAAAAGAAAAAACCGAGTTAATTAATAACATGATTTGAGATGGCTATTACAGCTAAGATTTGATGAAACTGATTTCATACTTTGCCTTCCAACTTCTACCTCTACTTCTGACTTCGATATTCGTTACTCGTTACTCGTTATTCATTATTTATTTCAGTCTTTTCCTCAACGCCATCATCTCATCCCTGTATTGCGCGGCAGTGATAAAATCCAGATCCTTTGCTGCATCTTTCATTTTTCGTTCTGTATCTGCTAACATCCGTTCTACCTGGTCACGTGACATAAATGCAAGAACAGGATCTGCTGCCAGGGATGGCTCAAGCTCTCTATCCACATATGCTTTTTTGTTTCCTTCACGGACATCCAGGATGGATTTCCTTGAAAGTATTTCTTCTCTTGTTCGTGTGATGGTTGTCGGGGTGATTCCATATTTTTCATTGTATGCCATCTGGATCGATCGTCTCCTGTTTGTTTCATCAATCGTCTTTTGCATGGACTCCGTGATCTTATCTGCATAGAAGATGACCATTCCATTTGAATTTCGGGCAGCCCTGCCTGCAGTTTGTGTAAGCGAACGATCATTCCTCAGAAATCCTTCTTTATCTGCATCAAGTATTGCTACCAGTGAAACTTCGGGAAGGTCAAGACCTTCTCTCAGCAAATTCACTCCTACCAATACATCAAAATCACCAAGCCTGAGATCACGAAGTATTTCTACCCGTTCCATGGTCTCTACTTCAGAGTGAATGTATTTGCATTTGACATTCAGCTTGATGAAATATTTGCTGAGCTCTTCAGCCATTCGTTTGGTAAGGGTAGTCACTAAAATTCGCTCACCCACTTTTACTCTTTCATTGACTTCATCCAGAAGATCATCGATCTGGTTAAGGCTAGGGCGAATTTCAATTGGAGGATCGAGCAATCCCGTCGGCCGGACAATTTGTTCGACAAGCACGCCACCGGTTTGTTCCAATTCATAATCTGCGGGTGTGGCACTGACATAAATGACCTGGTTGATCAACCCTGAAAATTCATCAAAATTTAATGGCCTGTTATCAATGGCTGAAGGAAGCCTGAACCCAAAATTGACAAGGTTCAGTTTTCTTGCCCGGTCCCCTCCCCACATGCCACGCACCTGTGGGAGTGTAACATGGCTTTCATCTACAATCATGAGATAATCATCAGGAAAATAATCTAGCAGGCAAAATGGTCTTGTGCCCGGAGCTCTTCCATCAAAAAATCTGCTATAATTTTCCACACCGCTGCAATACCCCAGCTCACGGATCATTTCAAGATCAAAATGAGTTCGTTCATGTATTCGTTTGCCCTCAAGATATTTTCGCTCCCTTGTAAAATATTCTTCCTGCCTGAATAATTCATCTTCAATATCGCGAATGATAAATTTGAGCCTGTCTCTAGGAGCGACGTAAAGATTAGCTGGAAAAATAGCTGCGTGCTTCAGTGGCTCCTGGCGCTGACCACTATGTACATCGATGATATCTATCTCTTCAATCTCATCTCCGTAAAACGTGACGCGATATCCATAATCTACATAAGGCAAATGAATATCCACGGTATCACCTTTCACCCTGAAATTAGCTCTTGCAAGCTGTCCTTCCGTGCGGCTGTACAAGCTTTCCACCAGGCGATACAGAAAATTGTTCCGCGATATTTTTTCGCCGGTCTGAATGCGTATGATACCTGCTTTGTAATCTTCAGGATTCCCCATACCATAGATACAGGATACAGAAGCCACTACGATAATATCACGACGCCCTGATAGCAGGGATGATGTCGCCCGCAGACGAAGCTTATCCACTTCTTCATTGATCGACAGATCTTTTTCTATGAAGGTATCTGAGACAGAGAGATATGCTTCCGGTTGATAATAATCATAATAGGAAACAAAATATTCAACTGCATTATCAGGAAAGAATTCTTTAAATTCTCCGTAAAGCTGTGCAGTCAATGTTTTGTTATGCGTAAGGACCAGGATAGGCCGCTGCACTTCCTGGATAACATTTGCTACTGTAAATGTTTTTCCTGAACCGGTGACACCGAGCAACACCTGGCTGCGTTCGCCTTTGTTTATACTCTTTACAAGCTGACGTATAGCCTCGGGCTGATCACCTGTAGGTTGATATGTGGAAACAAGTTTAAATGACATGGATTTGCAAAAATAGGGGTTTCTTCAGTCCCCTGGCTAAAGCCAGGGGCAATTCATAAATTCAGGGATAATAGAGTTTCCCTTTATCTTCCGGCTAAAGCCAGAAGCAATTCAAAATCAAGGTGCAATTATAATTCAAGGGGCATCATCTAAACAAATAATCTCACTCACTATTCACTACTCACTACTGACTTCATTTGTTCCCATTATAGAACAATAACGTCAATCCATACCTGATCCATTTATCCTTTCCTGCATCCATTTCGGTTTTCAACATTTCAGATAATGGACCCAGGTCATAATATTTTGTGGGTAACACCATATATGGTTGCATTGCAAAATCAATATTTGAGTTGCCACTAAATGTCAGCATCAGGTAAAATTTAAACGCCATCATATGCTGATTATTTTTGAAAGTAGTTTTCGCCTCTTCATCAACATATTTCACTTTATAAAATTGATATTGAAGATCTGTGCCAAATCCCCAAAACCCATCTCCTGCCTGGTAACCTATAGCTCCGCTTTGTATTGAAAAACTTAGTTTGTCAGTATACTTATTTGCCGTTCCAGGAAATGATCCTGTTGCATGTAAGGACTTATTGGCTCCCTGGTATGTCAGCTCAAGTGCATGCATTCCAACCTTACCGCGGAGTCCTGCTTCAAATCCATGTGCCCATCGAAGATTACCGAATGGTTTGGTATAAGATTGTGATGAATTGAAATCTGATATCAGCCGGTCCAGGGCCGGATTGGATAAAATGGAAAAATTGTAACCTGTCTTCAGGTTAAGCTGGGCATAAGCTGGTGAGGAGAGAAAACCAAAAAATGCCAAAAGCAAGATAGAAATTGCTCTCAGGCAGTCCATTCAAATTAGGGTTATACAGTTTGAAAGATAATCCTGTTTTTTCTGAATTCCAAATAACCTTAATATGCCAAATAACCTTAATATCTATTGTACATATAATCACGTAAGCGGAAACATTTTGATATTTATCTCCAAATAAAAACAAACTTATCTTTATCCGCCATGGCGAAAACGACAATTAAGAAGAAACCGGGAAAAGTTAAAAGTAAAAACCCATCTTTCTCAAACCTGGATTTTACACCGGGATTCTGGAGGCGGCACTGGAAGGAAGCAATCATAATACCTGTCCTTGCCTTCGCATTGTACTGGATGTCCCTGCCTTATGGATATGTCCTTGATGATCAGATTGTCATCACAGGAAATGACTATACAAAAAAAGGCTTTGGGGGTATTTGGGAAATTCTCAGTACAGAAAGTTTTTCCGGTTATTTTCATGGCCAGCAGGACCTTGTAGCGGGGGCACGTTACAGGCCGCTTTCCATTATTTCTTTTGCTGTTGAGCAATCCGTTTTTGGAGACAACCATATCGAACGGCATTTTGTAAACATCCTTCTTTACGGCATTCTTGGATTACTGATATTCAGGGTCCTGTGTATTCTCTTTCCTGAGAAAGAATCGAGGAATTGGCTTACTGCGATTCCCTTTCTGGCCATTGTTTTGTGGATGCTTCATCCGGTCCATTCAGAAGTTGTAGCCAATATTAAAGGGCGGGATGAGATCATGACCACTTTCGGAGCGATGGGTTCACTTTATTTCGTTCTCCGATACCTCTCATCCAAAAAAATGCTTTGGCTTATTTCAAGCGGTATCTGCATGTTCCTTGGATTGATGGCGAAAGAAAATGCGATCACGTTCATGGCAGTCATTCCGATGACCATGTATTTTTTCACCAATGCAAAGACAAAAGATTATGTAGCTGCGCTTATTCCATCTCTCATCGCAGTGATTATCTACATGATCATACGTACCAATGTCATTGGTTATGTATTTGATAGTGGTAAAAAAATCGTTGACCTTATGAATGACCCTTTCATCGGGATGAATTCCGGTGAACGATATGCAACTATTCTTTATACACTCGGTGAGTATATCCGGCTGTTGATTTTTCCGCATCCGCTCACCCATGATTATTATCCTTATCATATCCCAATCATGAATTTTGGAAAACCAGGTACACTGATATCACTGGCGATATACCTTGGACTTGCGTTTGTATTTTTCAGGTTGTGGAAAAAGAAAAGTATTTATGCCTGGGCCATTGGATTTTTTATTGCTACCGTTTCCATTGTTTCAAATTTATTTTTCCCGGTAGGTACATTCATGAATGAACGGTTCATCTTCATTCCTTCGATTGCATTCTCTGTAGTATGTGCATGGGCTTTTGTAAAACATGGCTTAAGCTCATCAAATAAAGTAATCCGTACAGGATCAATTGTCTTCATCATCGCATTGATAGGAGCTTATATATTCAAAACTTATGTTCGCGTTCCGGCATGGAAAGATTCACTCAGTCTCAATGGCCAGGCTGCGATGGTTTCTGTCAATAGTGCCAGGAATAATTGTTTCATGGGAACCGCTCTCTTTGAAGAAGCCCGTGAGGTGACAGATCCTGTGAAGAAAAAAGAATTGCAGGAACAGGCAGAATATTATGTAGACAAATCCCTGGCGATGTATCCGACTTACAATTCTGCTAATCAAATCAAATCGGGACTCGTGGCTGAGCGATATCTCAGGGATGGAGATCTGCCAAGATTGCTTGATGATTTTATGAAAATCCTTGATGCGAAAGCACAGACTGAATATGTCCCGCAGTTTCTTGATTATCTCAATAAGCAGGCACCGAAAGAAACCATGGTGGATTTTTATTATAGGGCGGGATATGAACTCCTGACCAAAACGAAACATGAATATCCAGCAGCAGTTACAATTCTAAAGCTTGGAGAACAAATTGCCCCTGATGATCCAAGGATACTATATGGTCTTGGCAAGGCTTTTTATTTAGGCGGTGACCAGGTACAGGGCACGAAATATCTTGACCGGGCTTATCAGATCAATCCGGGATTGAGGAATGTACAATAGGCAATTGGCAATAGGCAATTGGCAAAAAATCAAAAGGCAATTAGAAGTAGTATTAAAACGGATTGCTGAAGGCAAACAACAATGATCCTGAAGGGATTAGACATTATTAGCCATGGGTGAAATCCATGAAAAACATGCAATAGGCAATATCAAAAAAAGCAATAAAAAAAAGAAGTTGTCCGTAGTTTGAAACTATGGCAACTTCTTTTTTTTTGAATTCCTTTTTTCCTTAAATTTGGTAATACCAAATGAAAACAAGGAAAACAAAAATAGAGGAGATCGCCTTTACGATGATCCCTTTAGTCGGACCCATCATAGCACGGCAGCTCATAGCTTATTGTGGCAGCATTGAAGGTGTATTCGGAGAGCAAAAAAGATTTCTCAAATCTATCCCGGGTGTAGGTGAAGAGATCGCTTCACAAGTGATCAATAGCAAGTCATGGTTCCTCGCTGCAGAGGAGGAATTGAAGATCATGGAGAAACAAGGTATCGAGTATTCATTTTATACAGATGATACATATCCTTCCAGATTAAAGCATTTTGCAGATTCACCGGTATTATTATTTACAAAGGGAAATATGGATCTGAATCCTGAACGTTGTGTAGCGATTGTAGGAACACGAAAACCGACAGTGTATGGAAAGACAGTGACTGAGGAGATCATTGATGCATTAGCTCCGTATGATGTGAGCATTATCAGCGGTCTTGCATATGGTATTGATATCGCAGCTCATCGTCATTGTGTATCTAAAGATATTCCTACGATCGGTGTGATGGGAAGTGGCATGGGTGTCATCTATCCGGATGCTCACGTACCGGTTGCACAAAAGATGATGAATAAAGGAGGTATTGTGACTGAATTCAATTATGAAACAGGTCCTGATGCAGTGAATTTTCCTATGCGTAACAGGATCGTAGCCGGGCTTTGCGATGTACTTGTGGTTATCGAATCCGGAGTGACAGGTGGGTCTATGATCACTGCTGCTATTGCTAATGATTATAATAAAGATGTTGCTGCAATTCCCGGGCGCAAAATTGATAAAAGTTCGGCCGGTTGTAATCATCTCATTAAAAATCAGCAGGCTCATCTTATCGAAACAGGTGAAGACCTTATCCATCTCATGTCCTGGGATCGAAAAACGAAACAACAGGCATACCAGGCAGATTTATTTACAGAGATGGATGAAAATGAACGAAAAATTTACGGCCTGATCGTGGACCTTGGGGAAAAAGATATTGATACCTTAGCCTTTGAATCAAAATCGACACCGGGTGAGCTTGCAGCGATATTACTTAATCTTGAATTTAAAGGCGCCATCAGATCCCTGCCGGGCAAAAAATATGCAGCGGTGGGTTAAAGGTTTGTTTTTTCCTTCTTTCATCTTACTTCTTGTATGCTTCTCTTCCTGTGATACTACGCACCAGGTTGGAAAAACGAACACCGTCGGGAATGAGGCTATGGGTGCAAAGCCCAAAAATGTCATCTTCCTGATAGGTGATGGAATGGGACTGCCTCAGATCACTGGTGCAATGTATATGAATGGTAATAAAACCATATTCGAGCATTTCAAAAATGTAGGTTTTCATAAATCTCATTCTGCCGATAACCTGGTGACAGATAGCGCTGCAGGTGCAGCAGCATTTGCTTCAGGTGTAAAAACAAATAATGGTTACCTGGGTGTGGATGCGCATAAAAAATCAGTACCCACGATCCTTGAAATGGCGGAGAATAAGGGACTGGCTACAGGCATGGTGGTAACGTGCTCTATGACACATGCAACTCCTGCAGCTTTTATTGCTCATATCGCAGGTCGCCAGGATAAAGAAGCGATTGCTTTACAATTTCTGAATACACCTATAGATCTTTTTATTGGTGGTGGAGAAAAAGCATTTACACAAAGGGCAGATGGACGTGATCTGGTCAGTGAGCTTACCACAAAAGGATATGTCATAAATGATCTTGCACATTTACCCATTGAAAATTTGGATATCAATACGAAAAAAAATATCGGCTTCTTCACTTCAGATGACGAACCTGGTAGTTTTTCCGGAGGAAGGAACTATGATCTTACTGCAACACAAAAAGCACTTCGTTTTTTAAATGAAAGATCTCCTGCAGGTTTTTTCCTGATGATCGAAGGATCACAGATCGATTGGGGCGGTCATGACAATGATGCAAATTATGTGGTGACAGAACTGCATGCATTTGAAAAAATGATCGCAGAAGCACTTGATTTCGCTGCAAAGGATGGTAACACATTAGTCATCGTGACAGCAGATCATGAAACCGGTGGCTTCGCAGTTAACCCGGGTTCAAAACTTGATCATATTGAAGTTGCATTTACTACAAAGAGTCATACGGCCATGATGATCCCTGTATTTGCAGAAGGACCTGGTGCAGAATTATTCAGGGGTATTTATGAGAATACGGATATCTTTTTCAAGCTGAAGTCTTTGATGAGCCTGGAGTGAATCGTCTTTACCCCCCGGCCCCCTGAAAAAGGGGGAGTTGTTTTGATTTTGTAAATGATATTGATCCTGAAAGAAAATTCACATTTTATTTTGATCCCTAAGGGATCTTTATAGCAAAATGATCCCGAAGGGATCACATATCAATGGCCCGGGGTGGAACCCCGGGAAGGAGTGCGAAGCGCAATTTTCGACCCTGAAGGGGTCGAATAAAAATCTTCCTCTACATTCGTATCAATATGTCAATACGATCTTCATTCCTCCGTCACATAGCACAAACATCTTCTGATCCTGATGGATTTGAGGTGGTAAGAGGTGAGGGAATTTTCCTTTATAACAAAGACGGAAATGCCTTCATCGATTGTATCTCCGGCATTTCGGTATCCTCTCTCGGACACAATCATCCAAAAATCATCGATGCCATCCGTCATCAGCTGGACCTTCATCTCCACACGCATGTCTATGGCGAGCATATCACCATTCCACAAGTTGCATTAGGAGAAAAATTAGCAGAACTTCTTCCACCATCACTCCGCACATCTTATTTCACAAACTCCGGAGCAGAAGCTGTCGAAGGTGCATTAAAGCTTGCCAGGAAATACACAGAACGGTATGACATCATCGCATGCCGGCATGCATATCATGGCAGTACAGCAGGAGCAGAGAGTTTGAGAAGTGATATTGCTCATACATCTTCTTTCAGGCCGATGGTACCCGGCATTCATCATATCAATTTCAATTCATTCGATGATATCAATACCATCACTGAGAAAATCGCAGCCGTCATCATCGAACCTATCCAGGGAGAAGCGGGTGTGATCATTCCTGTTGATGGTTATCTCGCAGCTTTAAAAAAGAAATGCAAGGAGATGGGTGTACTGCTCATCTTTGATGAAATACAAACTGGCATGGGCCGCACAGGCAGCATGTGGGCATTCGAACAGGAAGATGTGATCCCGGATATTCTTCTTTTAGCAAAATCATTCGGAGGCGGGCTGCCATTAGGAGCATTTATTTCGAGTGAAGAAATCATGCATGTGCTTTCACATGATCCACCACTTGGCCACTTAACTACTTTCGGAGGAAATGCATTGAGCTGTGCCGCGAGCCTTGCAGCTATACAAATCATCACAGAAGAAAATCTTCCTGGAAAAGCAATTGCCTTAGGTAAAAAAATAAGAGACTCCTTAATCCATCATCCGGTTATCCGTGAGATCAGAAACCGTGGATTGATGATGGCCATCGAACTTAAAAATCCTGATCATTTGCATGCAGCAGTCAAAGCCTGTAAAGAAGAAGGATTGCTGGTGGATTGGTTTTTGTTCAATAACCGGTCGATAAGACTAGCGCCGCCACTTGTCATTAATGAAGATGAAATTGATATAATGTGTGAAAAGATGTGGAAAGCACTTGATACAATTCATTAAAAGAGAGATAGCGTTAAACCTTAACCAAATCATAAAGGTCATAAAAACCTACTTGACAAATTAATTCCAATAATAGAGGGCATGCAACAGCATACCATTGCATGCCTTCTATAATATTATACTTAAATTATGAAATATCTGATTTTATTAGCATTAATGGTTTACGCACCAAATATTATATTGTTTAGTCAAACATATATCTCGCCTGTAATTGGTTTGGCCTTTTCTAAGGTTCAAAGCAGGGATTTTCTAGCAACGGGTTATGAAAATATAATACCATTAGAAAAAGGTTATGCTAATGCAAGCCCACAAATTGGGCTGAGGGTTAAGCAACGATTTTTTAAAAAGGCTGATCTAGAATTGACAAGTAAATTCTCTCATAATCAAATCCCAGCTGAAATTAATAGTATAGTTGATATTGAAGGGTTTGAATTCAATTACTTTCAGACTGATTTCACAGTTCAATATTATATTTTACCTGGCATGTATATAGGGAGTGGATTTAGTTATAATCAACTTCGAAAAGTCAAGAGTATTGTTAAATTAAACAGAGATTTATATAGAATCAATGAATCCGGATTTATTTTTTCAATAGGAAAGATGTTCAAAAATTTTAATTTGGAATTATATTATTATAAAGGATTATCAAAAATTGAAATCAGAGATTTTGATTTGTATTTAAAGCCAATATCAACTTTTGGCATTAGCTTAAGCTATGATATTAAAGTATTTAATAAAATTTGGAGAAAGGTAGATTGTCCTAAATTTTAATCCTTTTATACAGCTTTTCGTTTGCGTGAAGAGATCTGCCAGGTTAATCAAAAACATTAATTAATTTTTCAGAAGGAGATGATCTTGAAGAATCTCATAATATTAGCTACAACTCCTTCCTCAACCTCGCCACAGGAATATTCAGCTGCTCCCGGTATTTTGCAACTGTACGTCGCGCTATGCTATAGCCTTTGTGTTCCAGCATCTGCCTGAGCTTTTCATCAGACAATGGTTTCCTTTTATGTTCACCTGCTATGATCTCACCCAGGATCGATTTAACTTCCTGCGTAGAAACTTCATCACCTTCTACATTGACAATGGATTCGGAAAAGAAATCTTTCAAACGTTTCGTTCCAAATTCTGTCTGAACAAACTTACTACTGGCTACACGTGATACTGTAGAAATATCAAGACTCGTCAACTCTGCAATATCCCGTAAGATCATTGGCTTGAGCTTCGTCGAATCACCTGTCAGGAAAAACTCTTTCTGAAACTGCATGATGGCATACATTGTCTGTTTCAGGGTATGCTGTCGTTGCTTGATCGCATCAATAAACCATTTTGCAGAATCAATCTTCTGCTTTATAAAAATGATAGCTTCTTTATTTTCCTTTTTGACGGTATTAGCTTCACGTTTTGTCTGATATGATTTCAGCATATCTACATATTGATCATTGATTCGCAGGTCAGGTGCGTTTCTTAAGTCCATGGTCAACTCCAATTCACCGTCACGATTTGTGACCATGAAATCAGGAATGATCGTCTGTGTCTGTGTATCAAACTGGCTGGTATAGCCACTTGCAGGTTTGGGATTCAGTTTCAGGATTTCATCAAGAGCTCCTTTCAATTGTGCTTCTGATATCTCCAGTTGCCGTTGAAGCCTTGAAAAATGTTTTTTGGAAAAGGCTTCAAAATATTTGGTCAGGATAAGCTGTGCGAGCTTTAATGTCTGAACCAATTGTTCTTCTTCCATAGCCTCAGCCAGGTTCAACCGTTGCTGCAATTGTATCATCAACGTCTCCCGAAGATCACGCGCACCTACTCCCGGGGGATCAAAACGCTGGATCATCGCCAGCACTTCCACTACTTGCTTTGTAGTCACTTCAATATTGAACGCAAACAGGATATCATCGATGAGCGATGGAATATCACGCCTGAGATAACCTGTATCATCAATGCTGCCGATGATCTGCTGCGCAATGATGCGATGCACTTCAGAGTCGAGATTGAGAAGGCCTAATTGCTGATCGAGATAATCATGAAATGTGCTGGAAACGACCGCGGGTAAATTCTTTTCCCTTTGTTCAGTTGGTGTTTCCATAGTATGATAGCTTACGGGGTCATCTTCAATGTAATCATTGAGATAATCGTCGAGCTCATAGTCTTCGTCTTTTTCTTTTTCCGCGGCATCACTTTTCTCATCCTGGGAGTCGGAGGCAGATTCATTGTAGTTATCCGGCTCTTCTAAGGCCGGATTCGCTTCCAGTTCCTCCTTGATCCGCTGCTCGAGTGATACGGTAGGGATCTGCAGCAGTTTCATCAACTGGATCTGCTGAGGGGAGAGTTTCTGTAGAAGCTTCTGTGAAAGTTGTTGTCTGATCATAGTGACACTGAGGGTGCTATACGCAAATATAGTATTCCATATTCATATTACGAAAATATTTAATTTGAATTAGGTTATAAGGTATTGGTTATTAGCAGTAAGACAGGTCATTGGGGTAAAGAAATTAGTTTTTAGCCATGTGTAAAAGGACAGATTATAAGGTTTTAGGCAATCCCCATAACCAACAACCTATACCTGGTCTTATATCCTTCAACCAAAAACCTTAGCCCATGTTTAATGACTAATTTTGCCCTTCGATTTGAATTCTAACCATCATCGTGAATACCAGGCACCCGGATACTCCTGATTCACCTCCTATATTGGAGGTTTTCAGATCCAGAAACGAATTGGATAAAATACTTTGGATCACAGGGATCTGGGTATTCTTTTCCATCTGCCAGTCTGTGTACGATTACCTGGTCCTCCTGTCCCAGCATGTGGATTTATCCGGATACGATTTTCTGACATCTCTGATGGTCAATGCGATCGCAACTTTTATAGCCGGGATGATCGGAGGCGCTATCCTGGTAGCATATCTGCAACGATGGGTCAGGAATCATCCCTACGGACAAGCCATTGGATTTATCCTGATCGCCTTTACGTTCATCATCTGTTTTGTTACTGTGCTTGCTTTTCTTACACGTGTCACACTGACTGGTGATGAGACTCTTGGTAAGAAAGATATTTTATCCCAGCTGGGACATCACATTCGCAGTTTATCCTTTGCTAAAGATTATTTCCTGTGGCTCTTCATCGTGCTAGCAACGATAGCAGGCCTTCTCATCAATGATAAATATGGCCCGGGAAACCTCAAGAGCTTTTTTATGGGAAGGTATTTCAGGCCAAAACGTGAAGAGCATATTTTCATGTTTCTTGATCTTAGAGCATCCACTTACATCGCCCAGATCCTGGGTGAAGTGCAATATTTCAATTTCATCAAAGATGTGATCCGTGATGTGACACCTGTGATCCTGCGGTTCAAGGGAAATATATACCAATATGTAGGAGATGAAGTCACTGTAAGCTGGTGGATGAAACCCGGATTGAATAAGCTCAATTGCATCCGTTGCCCGATTGAAGTCAGGAAAATTTTTAATCACCGGTCATCTTATTACATGGCGCAATATGGTGTGACACCTGACTTTAAAGCAGGCCTTCATTGCGGCCCTGTGATGGTAGGTGAAATCGGTGTCGTCAAACGTGACATTGCATTTTCCGGCGAAGTGGTCGGCACAGCTGCACGCATTCAAAACCGCTGTAACCATCTTGAAGTCAATCTTCTGATCTCCCACGATCTGAAGGAGCTTCTTCCATGGGAAGGATCAAAGCTTAAACCGGAGCATAAAGGTGATCTGCTGATCAAGGGGAAGATGGAGAATCTGCCTCTTTACACAGTTATCTCTGAATAAAATAGAAGTTAAGCGTCGGTTGACCGACGTTTTGGTGAGTTCAAATTTTAATTTGAATAAAAAGTTTTCATCACGCAAAGCGCAGCTTTGCAGACACCAAGACGTCGGTCAACCGACGCCTAGCGATGTAGTTGGTCAACTAACGCCTAGCACATTTCAATCCACGATCTTCTTCTTCCCTAACTGGGCTAGCTCTATCCTTAATCCCAAATGCTTCGATGAACCGGCCTGGTGATAAACTGCAAAACCATAATCAAGAATAAACGCCTTGAGATTAACACCAACGCCTGCTGAAAATCCTGCGAGGCTGCGAAGATTAATCACTGAAAGCTCTCTCCTGCGCTGATGATTGTAACCGATGCGCAACATTAAACTTTCTTTCTTGCCAATAAGAAATTCTCCGCCGAAGGTCAGATGCCTGAATGTATTGTCAACACTTTGTCCAAATTTACTTGGTGGCTTTGGCTCCTCACCTCCGAGATCAAGACCGTTTTGTTCGTCAAGAGGACTATCGTATCGAAGATCCCAACGATTGAGATCATGAGCCAATATCGAAAGCCTGAAGGGTACATATTGCAATCGCTTGGAATATCCTAACTGAAAATCCACCGGCATGCGACCTCTTTCCTGATCAGGAAAATATTTTGAAAATTGTACACCCGTTCCTCGCAGCACTACAGCGTAATAATTATAACCATCTTCGCTTCTATACGTAATGCCTGCATCTACAGCAAGTCCATTCGAACGATACGTTTCTAATGAGGATTGAATATACTGCACCAGCAATCCGCCTGTCATTCGTTCATTCAGTTGCTTCGAGATACCGACATGTACCGCTAAATCTTTTGCTTTGAATTCACCAGTCACATTTCCCAATTCATCCGCAGCAGTAAAAGTACCATAGGACAAATAGTGAACACCGGCATGCAACGTTGATTTTAAGCCGGAAAAATATTTTGCATACCCTGCATAACCATTATTGATGCCGACGAAATGAAAATTATTCTGAAAGACAAGACTTCCATTCATCGACTCATTCAGCATCGCGGGATTTCCACCTACGAGGTTGTAGTCGTCTGATATCACAGCGATCTGACTTCCACCAAGCGCAGTGGACCGGGCTGAAGTTGTAAGATTTATGAATTCAAATATGCGTTCTCCTCCGCGCTGGCTCCATAAGGAAGGTGACCAGCTAAGAAAGAGAAGTATAAGCCAGTTATATCTTTTGCCAGGTTGTAACACATCTCCCACTGTCGCAAAGCATTGTTTTGTATAACGTTCCTGATTCATCGTAAAGATTTAGTATTCCGTCTTCATTCGGGCCGTGAAGATAAGTGCCCTTCGTCTGCAATGTACCATCGGGATAATATTCCGTGAAAGGACCCATCTCTTCGTTCTGCACCATCATCACTTCTTCAAGCAGCTTTCCCTGTTCATTATATTTTCGCCAGACACCGTACATAGCACCATCGACATATTCTCCCTGGAGCTCCAGCTGGCCACTCGGGAAAAAATATTCATACAGATCCGACATCTGCCCTTTTGTATAATGTTCGCGGACCTTGACTTTGCCATCCGGAAAAAAGATCTCCCGGACACCTTCCAGTTGGCCGGCTGCATACACACCTTTCTCAAGGATGGTGCCTGCTGAATCGACCTTTGTATAGGGACCTTCGTAGGATTGATCTTTTGGATTAATCGTGTAGGTGGTCTTAAACCCGCTGGAAGGATCTGTTTCTTCCTTTGTGTTTTGAGCCTGGCAGCCCGCTAAGAAGACTGCGAGGATGATGAGATTTCTGATAGGTAGCATTAAAGATTTTAAACGAATAGCCTTACATGAAATTGCCCGGCCTGGTAACCCCGGCCGGGCAATTTTATATTTCCAAAGATTCCAGGTCCTAGTAAAAGGTATACCTGTTGTCTTTTATCTTGGCTTTGTCCTTTAAAACTTCCATCAAACGGCTATCTACGCTTCCACGTGCTACCATCAGGGACTGGCTCTTAAACGAGCTCAGATCAGTCGGAACATCCGGTTGTCCTTCGTTTATTACTTCGACAACAAAGGTTCCTGAATTTCCTACTATGGGTTTCGAAGTCTCTCCTACTTTCATGATAGAAACTCTACCGATCAATCCTGCTTCACCTCCGATCCCATCGAGATAGCTCATGTTGAAATTGACACTCTTAAAAGTATCGATCGGAACATGAAATTCATTTGAAATCGCCTGGAGATCTGAGCTTGTAATTTTCGCTGCGATCATTTCAGCCTGTTTCTTGTCCAATACTTTTTGTTTGAATTTCTCCTTGACCTCAGCCAGGCTATATGTACCTGGTTTTAAAATTGTCTTTAAGCCAGGTATAACATAATGAGAGTTGTAGAACAATGTAGGTTCATCATACACAAATACCTCAGCTGATACTGTTCCAGGTTTGGTGTCACTATTAAAAGCCCATTTTACAATATCCCTTGATGTGCCACCGCCACCAAGATTTGCAAACTGAAATCCATTTGCTGTCAATCCTTCTGCAGTTTCAATGCTCAGTTCAGGTTTGCTTTCAACAGCTTTTTTCAATGCATCCAATGTCCTGTTTTGACCGCTGAATTCTATAGCATCATCATATATGGACGATTGTGTTGCTTCTGATGGGATAATGGGTTCTATGAGGTATGCCAGCTTAACACCTTCTTTATTCTTGATAAATTTCCGTCCTGTGATTTCTACCAGGTGAACTCCGAATTGAGAAACCACAACTTGCAGCTTTCCTTGTTCGCCAGAATAAAACAATGCATCATTAAATGGCTTCACCATCCGGCCATTGGCTGAATAGCCCAGGTCACCACCTTTCGGTCCGCTTCCATCCTGACTGATCCTCATCGCCAGTGAATCAAATCTTTCTTTTCCTGACTCAATCAATGTCTTGAGGCTGTCTATCGTTTTGCGGGCTGTCACAACTGCACCGGGATTATCAGCCCTGATCAGGATGTGACGAGATCCAACGGAATCGGGGAGCACTTTTTTGTCAAGGATCTTGACTGCCTTCATTTCCACACCGTCGATATAGGGTCCGTATACAGAGCCTACCGGAAGATCAAAAACAGTATCTGCTATGATTTCAGAGAGGTCATCTTTTTGGTAATAGATGACATCGATAGTGCCGTAATTATTCTCTACGAAAGCAGAATCGTTAGTAGCGTCACGGAATAATGGAATCCGTTCTGCAATCGCATTGCGCACTGTAGCAGAATCTTCTGCTGTGGGAACGACATTGAAGACAACGAATTCAACTGTTCTGAATTCTTCTTTCTTTTTCATGAGGCCTTCATTGTCTTTCATGAAAGCTTTGTAGTCATCATCTGTGAGCTTGATATCGGCAGATGCCGTACTATCCAGCGGGATTTTGACGTATTTAAAATCCAGTGATGTGCCTTGTTCGGCCTGTAATTGCTGAGCCAGCCAGGTAGGTGTATAAAGACCTTTCTTTACGATATTAGCAAGCTTGCGCTGGATGCGTTCTTTTTTGATTTCACCGTTTTGGTATCCCCAGTATTCTTCAAGTTGAGGTTGAAGTTTTCCGGTGCCCAGGTTGGCTTTGATCTGATCAAGATTATTCTTGTCGACCTGGCCTGTATTAGGGTCACGGAAATTACGCTGGATGATCGGGCTGAGGCGTGTTCCATACTGGAGATCTTCAAGTTCTTCTTCTCCTACATTGAGGCCGAGGTCTTCGGCTTCATCTCTCAGGAGGCGTTCTTCTACCATGTAGTTCCAGAGATAGTTACGCTGGCCGTATACATCACCTGTGGAGTTGGGATATAATATCCGTTCAGCGTTTTGGAATTCAGGCCATTCTATTTTTTGCCCGTTTACAGAGCCTACGGTGTAGCTGCTGCCGCTGCCTTTGGAGGCCTTGGTGACCATGTCCATCATCACGAAACCACCCATACCCAGTGCGATGAGGATGATCAGCAACCAACTTTTCTTACGAATCTCACTAATTAAAGCCATAATTAATATATATATACCTCTTTGTTTATCAAAATACTATACCATTTTTTGGGAATCTTTTTCAGGCAAAAGCTCAGGACCCTTTCTGAAAAAGCCCTGCAAAAGTACTTTCTTTAAGATGGATTATCAAATGATCCGGCAATTAGGGGCATTTCAGGAGTATGAATCACCGGTTCCAGGTAGGATTTTTGGATGCTGGATAAAAGGATGCCGGATGCCGGACTCATGACGCAATAGGGTCGAACCTGTAGTTATGAAGCTCTTAAAGCGTCCCTTGTGATTCTAGAGTCCAGCATCCGGCATCCCTAAATCCGGCATCCATCTGTCATCGCCACGCTTACTGTTTCACTGATTATTACCTTCGCCTCATGCAATCAAACCGTAAAGCAGCCATAAAATTCATATTCGTCACCCTGCTGATCGACGTCATCGGATGGGGTATCATCATCCCGGTGATGCCGAGCCTGCTCAAGCAAATCGAGCATATCGACACGGGTCATGCCTCCAGTCTGAATGGATGGCTATTGTTTGCTTTTTCTGCTACACAATTTCTTTTTGCACCGATCATCGGGAATCTCAGTGACAAATTTGGACGCCGTCCGATCCTGTTGATGTCGTTGTTTGGTTTCGGTCTGGACTATATCCTGCTGAGCTGGGCACCGACTATAGAATGGATATTCCTTGGAAGGGTCATTGCGGGGATCACCGGTGCGAGCTTTACAACGGCTGCTGCTTATATCGCGGATATCAGTGATGATAAAAACCGTGCACAAAATTTTGGCATGATCGGGGCTGCGTTTGGAATGGGTTTTATTATTGGTCCTGTGATCGGAGGATTGTTAGGTGGGTTTGGGCCGAGGGTTCCATTTATTGCTGCAGCGGCATTATGTTTCCTCAATTTCATGTGGGGATATTTCATCTTACCTGAATCGTTGAGTAAAGATCACCGTCGTGAGTTTGATTGGAGGAGGGCTAATCCTGTAGGTGCATTGTTGCATTTGAAAAAATATCCTGACTTAGGGTATTTGTTAGTTGCAACTTTTCTGGTTTACCTGGCTGCGCATGCTATTCAGAGCAACTGGTCATTTTATACTATTGAGAAATTTGGCTGGACACCTACGCAGATCGGTATATCGCTTGGTGTGGTGGGTGCGTTGGTGGGTGTGGTACAAGGTCTTCTTACAAGAGTAGTCAATCCGTGGCTTGGTAATCACAGAAGCATTTACATCGGCCTTATACTTTATACGATCGGCATGTTTTTATTTGGTATTGCGTCTGCAGGATGGATGATGCTTGTATTTCTTGTTCCGTATTGTCTTGGTGGAATTGCGGGTCCTGCATTGCAGGCTACGATTACAAGCCAGGTGAATGTGCGTGAGCAGGGTGAATTGCAGGGAGCGCTTACCAGTTTGATGAGTGCTACTTCAGTCATTGGTCCGCCGGTGATGACGAATTTATTTGCGTATTCGATCAGTCCGAATAGTCCGATCTATATGCCGGGTGCACCGTTTTTTCTTGGCGCCATTTTATTGCTGGGAAGTGCGGTGTTTGCGTTTATTGCGTTCAGGCATTCGGAGGAGAAGAAAAAATCACTTAAAGTAAATTAATTGCAAGTTATTTATCATAATTATAAATGTGGAGTTCGACATCCGGGAAAGTATTGTACATTGGTTGCAAGAACTTTTTGAAAATAATGAATTATTAGTTGCAAAGCGTAGATTTTTGTTGCATCACCCAAGTGAATTTTTGTCTTCTAAGGTTTTATTTTTTCACTTATAATTTTAGCTATTATGAATGTTTTATTTTTCAAAAAACCAGGCTACTCTAAATCTGGATTAGCTATGGGGGGGGGGTATTTTACTACTTCTCTTAGGAATTTTTTTCTACAGTTGCCAGAAATCATTTGACATTGGCACGCCAAAAGAAAGCCGCCTTAAATTCAGAGATGGGCTCCTACCTTGTACCTTGTCTAATGGGATGTTGAAGTTTGATGACATGGATGCTGTTGATGAATATCTGGATCTTGTTCAGATTAACAGAGAAGCTCATGAAAGCGACGATGACAGTGATCAGCTACTCAGCGATGTTGACCCTGGTGTTAACGAATTTGAAGATCAATTAGAGTTTTTGTGTATTTCATCCTTGTATGACAGCTTAGAATACCTTGATGATGAATTTAGAAGTTCTCCCAGAAGTACCGTTGACATTTATATTGGAGATCCGGAATTGCAGCTTCTATTAAACAGGGAACATGAAGTTTGGATTGAGGATACCATCTACAAAGTTGTGGCAGATTTTAAATACTATAAAATTGCAGATGCCGATTTAGATGTATTAAATTCACTTCGGTCTGATCCAGAAGAGCCTACAGTTAATGAAAATACAACATTGGTGTATTTTAGTGGTAATGTTCCACCGGTTGCTTTTCTTCCTGAGTGCCATGCTTTTTTACAATTTTTAGTTCCTCCATTAACATCAGGATTAGAAATTCCTGTCACAGTTCAGCTTTTCATAGTAAATTCTGTTGGGGTGGTAAGTCTATGTATCGGAGGGGGAACTGTAACTATAGATTGGGGGGATGGAAGTACTCCAGATGAAGTCCCTAATAATTTTTCAGGAACTCATACATACTTGAATTTAGAACCTGATGAAAAATATACATTTATTATCGAAGCATCACTGGATGTAGAAAATTCACAAGCTTGTGGTGGATGCGATCAAGGGATATATACTGCTAGTACATCCATCACTATCACAAATACTTTCTGCAGAAATTCTGGAATCAATCATGAAATATTACATGATCAATTCTTTTCAGCGGGTGGACATGATTGGAAGGTTTCCGGGACTGCTGGCTATCAATCAATTGGTCATTTTTTGGATCGAGCCAAAGTTTTTGGAGAATTGTTTCTATATCGTAAAAACGGAAACGGTAACTACGTTAGAAAAAAACCTACTCTTAGAGCTTCAACAAGAACTTATGGTAGCGTCTTTAATTACACTAATTGTACCGAAAATGAAGATGATTTTGATGAGACTAAATCAAAGCAGGATAATCGGGTTTATGTACATTATTCCAAGAATGGCAATCTTTCAGTACAGGATGAATTGACTGATGAACCCAGATTTGATTATAAAGTATATATTACTTCTTGGTCGATTCCAAATCAATCAAATACTGGACTTGAGTTATTTCCATAATCCAACAAAACTAAACAGGAGTAGTAGCAATTGTTACTACTCCTTCCTTAATGTATGAGAATTTCATTTATTCTATTTTTACTATTTACCTGTCTTACATCTCACTCACAGTTAAATAAACTTGAGATTAGCGGAGGCTTCGGTTTTTCAGGGGCTGATAATCTGATTTATAATAATGTGGAATTTGATAATATTATCCAGTATAATAAGAAAAAAAATGTGCTCGATAATAAAATAAAAAATGTGCTTTCGCATTCAGGTTCAATAAGGATTTCTATTCCGATTCTTTCAAAAAAAATAAATGGACTTAAGGCTGGATTGACATTTAATGAATATCATTATAAAGATGTTTTTTACAAAGAAGATAAATTTGTTATAGATGCAATTAATCCTCCTTATATAGAGGATACAATAAACACACCGAACTGGCTCGAAACCTCATATAAATTGCCTTATATAGAATTGGGAATTTCAAAAGAAATCTACGTTAATAAATTTTTGAGTGTCGAAATCACTGCATTTTATGGGATAGCACTTAATTTCCTTAATCATTATTCAACATCCTTTCGTCTGTGGAATAAATATTATGAAGGCTGGGAACGGAGCACGTTTGAATTTAACAATAGCATTAATAACGATCAATTTGACAAGTATAATTATGGCGTCCAAGGATCTTTATCACTTTTTAAAACACGATTTATTTTCCCAAAGATCATTTTTACACAAGGCTTAAATGATATAAGCAAAAGTAATTTTATCTTAAATAGACACGTCAATTTATGGTCATTACAACTCGTACTGGCACACAATTTTGATAATAAATTGAATCAAAATAATCGAAAACGTAAATGAGGTATATGTTCATTACTCCAAAAATGGTGCTCTTTCAGTTCAGGATGAATTACCTGATGAACCAAAATTTGATTATAAGGTTTTTATCACTTCATGGACTGTACCCAATCAATCCAATACTGCTGTTGAGTTATTTCCATAATCCATAAACCTAAATAGGAATAGCAGGTAGTTGCTACTCCTTCTTTTTGACTATGAAAATTAGACTATTAATCATAATCCTATTTAATTCTACCTTATCATATTCGCAATTCAAAAATATTGAAATTAGCGCAGGACTCGGAATTTCCGGAGTTAATGCGCTTTTTAAGAATGATATAGAGCCGGGCAATAAAGTTCTAAATAATATTAAATATAATACGCTGGATAATAAATTTAAAAATGTACCGTCACATTGCGGATATATTGGTGTTGCGACTCCGATTATACCTAATTTAATATCCGGAGTAAAGGCTAATTTAACGTTCATTGAATACAATTTTAAAGAAGTTTACTTTAAAGAAGAAGAATTTTTATTTGGTGACGGTGGGGACACAATTAATACTCCAAATTGGTTGATACCCTCTAATTCCATTCCATATTTAGAATTTGGAATTTCAAAAGAAATTAATTTTAACCAAAATTTTATTATTGAAATTAGTGCGTATTATGGAATAGCCCTTAAGATTCCTTTTATTCATTATTCGAGTTCAATAAATTTATGGGATCAACAATATTCAAAATGGGGGATTTCAAAAAATAAATTTTACGGATCTACTACAAATGATGAATTTGATAAAATTAATTATGGGGTAAGGGCATCATTTTCATTTTTTACTACAAAATTTATTTTCCCCAAGATTATTTTTTCTCAGGGATTGAATGATATAAGCAAACAAAATTTTAATCTCAATCAGCACGCTAATATTTGGTCACTGCAAATTGCATTGACACACAAATTTGTGAAAAAATCAAATGAGAAAAAAAGCAACCATAAATGATACTGAAATTTATCAAGGCTCTCTTTTCAATAATTATTATTTGCCTGACAAACTCGGTTTGTTCACAAGCTAATTGGTCTTTTTCTCCCAATTATATATATAGTTTGAAATGGCACCGGGGATCATACTACAGCTACTATTTTGATGTGCCTCGTAATCATACCGGATCTATCCAGGGAGATGTCCTATTCGACGTTTTAAATGCTTTTCTATCTAAATCCTCAATTAATGACAAACTCAGTCTTGGATTTTCTTCAGAAGTTATATACCTACCCTACTCAGGTCTCCATTATGTAGATTTTGAATATCTGGGAAATATCGATGGGCTTGATCAATGGCTCCATCATTATGATCATGACCGGTATCGCCTTGTGTATTTGTTCGGGGGTATCAAAGCTAAATATGAAATAAAAAACCTGGGTTATGTGAGCTTTCAGAAAGCTTACCCGATCACCTTATACAAATCAGGCCAGACACAGGACTTATATCTGAATAATAAAACGGGTGCCTACAGTTATGGCCCCTGGGAAGAAAGAGCAGTGGATCGTGTGAGAAATCCCCATATTATCACAGAACTCTTGATCGGTCTTGAAATGACTAAAAACCAATACTTCACTTTAGGATTTCAATGGTTCAGCAGATCTTCGGTTGATCTCAATTTCACACAGTATGTAATCGATGCCCGAGAACAGGCTTTCCGAAATGTAAAAATCGGCTGGCAGATTTCTCTATAATATTTTCTATTTCCTCTTTCCCCATTCATCCAGCTTTAGCCTCTAAAAAAAATCTTCTTATCTTGAAGTAGTTCTTCATCTATTCTCCGGTTATAATCCATTATCCAGCTAATGAAAACATTGCTCCCTCTCATTATCATTTTCTGTACGTCATTTACTTTTTCCTACAGCCAGGACACCAAAGTCAAATACGGAAAAGTATCCCCCGCAGACCTCGCCATGAAAGTCTATACCCCTGATACAGAAGCGGTAGCTGTGGTACTTTCTAAAATAGGATATATGCGGTATGATGTCCTCCAGGAAACATATACCGTCACCGAAGACAGGCACGTCGTCATCAAAATACTGACCGAAGCCGGCATCGATGAATTCGGAAACATAGAAATTCCATACTATGCTCATAACAATTACTCCAAAGTGGGCAATATCAAAGGAATCGTCCATCTCCCGGATGGAACTGACATCAAGGTGGACAACAGCCAGATCTTCGATGAGGAAACCAACGATTACTGGTCAGCAAAAAAAATAGCTTTCCCCGGCCTGGTGAAAGGCGCCATCATCGAATACCAATACACGTACAACCAGAGCAGCATGTTCCAGCCGGTAGACTGGTTTTTTCAGAGTCACATCCCTATCCGGTATGCAGAGTTGAAAACAAAATTTCCGGATTGGTTCGAATATGTCATTCTTACACAAGGTCTGCCCCTTGATAAAAGAGACCGGGATGAAAATCTTGAAACCATCAACTTTACCACTACTACAAGAAGTGAAGGCCTTTCTGTCAGCAATCAAATCAATAATAATTCCGTCAATGTAAATTTTATCACGAATACGTATGTCAACCAGGCTGTGCCTGCATTGAAGGAAGAATGTTGCATCACCACGATGGAAGATTACTACAGCAGGATTCGCTACCAGTTGCAATCTATCCAGTATCCAAATCGGGCGAGAGAACCTGTATTGAATTCGTGGGAAAAATTAGCTGCCGAATTATACCAGGTTCCTGAATGGGGAGAGCAGTTTAAAAATAAACGTCCGGGTTCTTTGGTGCTGGAAGCTGCAGGCATCACCGTCGATACATCTGTCAATCAATTGGTGACCGCACAAAAGATCTATGACTATATCAATGCCAACATTCAGTGGAACGACATGCAAAGTTATGGCGCAAGAAAAGATATCGCCTCCATTCTGAAAGCAAAATCCGGTAACAGCGGCGACCTCAATAAGCTGATGTGCGCAGCATTGACCCAGGCCGGCATCGATGCACAACCCGTATTGGTCAGTACACGTGACAATGGTAAGCCACAGGAACTCTATCCATTCATCGATCAGTTCAATCATATGGTAGTCGTCGCCAATATAGAAGGCAAGGATATGTGGTTTGATCTCGGTGATGAACATCTTCCCATAGGCTTGTTGAGATCAGACGTATTAAATGCAAGAGGCTGGCTCGTAGATGAAAAAGATCCTGTGTGGCTTGACATCATACCACCTACAAGCAATTCAACATACCTGATCAATGGTACTCTCGATAAAGAAGGCAACATAGTCGGGTCCATTGAATCCAGGCATACCGGCTATCATGCGGCAGAACAAAGGACCGACGTGGAAAATCAGAAAGAAATGTTCGGACAACACCTGTTGATGACGGGTACCACACCTGTAAAGCTTTCAGATTTTGAAATGACAAATAAAAAAGAAACTTCGAAGCCATTCCAGGTAAAAGCTACTATCAGTAACCAATCGATAGCAACAGCGACCCCGGATAAAATATATCTGAACCCCATTTTTCCAAATGGCCTGGATGAAATTCCATTTAAGCTTGTGGAAAGAACGTATCCCATTGAGATGAACTATCCTGAGGAAATCACAATGATCATAAACCTGACACTACCTGAAGGTTATAAAGTTGAATCTACTCCGGAGCCTATAAAATTTGTCACTGCAAATAACGGGATACTGGCTTCATACAATTCTTCACAAACACCGGGCAAAATAAATGTTACGATGAAATATGTGCTTAAGCAATTACTTTTTAATCCGGAAGAATATATTGCATTGAAAAACTTCTATATCCAACGCCATCAAAAATTTAATGAACAAATTGTGTTAACGAAAATCTGATGCGCTTCATGAAATTCGCCCTTGCTGTTTTGATATGCTTCATGACTATTATATTCTCCTTCAGTCAGAATACAAAAGTTAAGTTTGGAGTCGTGACGCCTGAAGATCTCGCCATGAAGGTGTACACTCCTGATACGGAAGCTGTAGCTGTCATCCTCGCAAAAACAGGATATATCGAATATGACCCGCTTGCCGGGGCATATCCGCTGACTGAAGAAAAACATTACATCATCAAGATCCTCAAAGAAGCGGGTATCAATAAGTATGGCAACGTAGAGATTAATTATTATTCCTACAATAAACGAACTGATGTTTCAGGCATTAAAGCGATGGTCCATCTTCCCGATGGTACTGAAATCAAAATCAGCAATGACCAGGTATTCGATGAAAAGAAAAGCGAATTCTGGTCTTCTAAAAAATTTGCTTTTCCAAAACTGATCACCGGGGCTGTCATTGAATATCAATACACCATCCACTCCTATGACAGATTCCATCCTGTAGATTGGTTTTTCCAGGCCGAGATCCCTATCGTGTATGCAGAACTGGAAACAAAAATTCCGGAAACCTATGATTACGTGGTTTTGACCCAGGGCACACTGGTGGATAAAAAAGAAGATGGCGCCAAACCGGGACCCGCAGGTATAAAAAAGCAGGGAATAAAAGTATATATCAATGAAGACGTGCCTGCATTAAAAAAAGAAAGCTACATCACGACCATGGAAGACTATTATACCCGTATACGCTATCAGCTTCAGTCTGTCCAGTATCCTGGATCACACAGGGAGCAGATATTGGATACATGGGATAAGCTTGCTCAAGGACTATATGAAATCCCGGAATGGGGAGGACAATTCAAAAATAAACGGCCCGGCGAACTGGTATTGAAAGCTGCCAATATCACACCCGGAACCGATACCTCTCAAATGGAAACTGCGCAAAAATTATATGATTACATTAATCAGAATTTTCAATGGAATGGAAAATATAATATTAGTACGCAAAAAGATATCGTCGCGATACTAAAAGCAATGTCCGGTTCCAGCGGTGATCTCAACAAATTGATGTGTGCCGCCTTGCAGCAAAGTGGCATCGTTGCAAAACCTGTTCTGATCAGTACGCGGGACCACGGCAAGCCACTGGAATTATATCCGTTCACAGACCAGTTTAATCACATGGCGGTCCTTGCAACTATTGATGAAAAGGATTACTGGCTGGATATGGGTGATAAAAATCTTCCTCTGGGTGCTTTAAGAAAAAATGCATTGAATACGAGAGGATGGATAGCAGATGAAAAAAATCCTTCATGGACTGATATCGTTCCTGTCAACAGCAAATCCGTTTTCGTCATCAAAGGAAGCCTGGATGAAAATGGTAATCTCAATGGTGCCATCGAAACACGCTTCACCGGGTATCACGCAATGGATAAAAGAAATATGCTGGATGAGAAAAAAGAATTTGGCGACCACCTTATGGTTAGCGGTTCGTCTCCGATAAAAGTATCAGGCCTGGAAATCATCCATGCAAATGATGTCTCACAGCCTCTTCAGATAAAGGCAAATGTTGTGGATCAATCCATCGGAACTGCAACACCTGACAAAATATACCTGAATCCAATATTTCCGGAAGGTCTTGATGAAATTCCTTTCAGGCTTGAGAAAAGGACATATCCTATAGAGATGAACTACCCTTCTGAAGTTTCCATGATGTTAAATGTAGCTTTACCGGAAGGATATACTATAGAATCCCTGCCATCACCAATTCGGTTTGCGAACAGTACCGGTGGCATCCATGTAATTTATGATGCCGCTCTTGTGGCTGATAAATTAAATATCACCATTAAATACGTAGTCAAGCAAACTTATTTCGAACCCGAAGAGTATACAACATTGAAATCTATTTTTAATAAACGAAAGGAAAAGTTTAATGAGCAAATCGTATTGACAAAAACCAAATGACAAGCTACATTAAAAAATATTTTTGGCTCATTGCTATATGCTGGCCTGTAGTGATATGGAGCCAGGACAAGCCCCAGTATTCAGTATTGCTGATCGATACTGCATTGCTTAAAAATGCGCAGGCAGTCATACGTTTCGAAGAAACACATTATATCATAGAATCTCCACGGGAATATATACAGCAAGGTTTCACAGCGGTAAGTATTTTCAATGAAGATGCAAGTGCTTCTTACATCAGCATTCCATATGATAAATACAATAAAGCTGAACTAACCAATATCGTCTTATATGATGCATGGGGCAATGTGCTGAGAAAAGTAAAAAAATCAGAGCTAACTGATCATGCCAGGTATAGCGATATCACTTTTCTGAGTGATGACCGGTTTATAGGATTCAGATCATTTGGAGGTCAGCTCCCTTATACGTTAGAATATGAATGGAAAATAACCCATGCGCAAACGATGACCTATCCTGCCTGGAGACCACTGAGTAATGGTGAATCTGTAGAAAAATCCATTTTCGTACTTGAAACACCGTCCGATCTTGTCGTCCATACAAAAATATTGAATAATGCTTTTGAATATGTTGAAACATTCCGGGAAGGAATACGATTGCAAACATGGACATTACTAAAGAAGGGTGCACTTCAACGTGAAGCCTCAGGACCGTCGGCGTATGATTTATTTCCCATGCTGCTGATGACGCCATCTACATTCCAGGTAGAAGATTATTCGGGCAGCATGACTGACTGGAAATCATTTGGTGCATTTCTTTACACCTTAAATAAGGATAAGGAAAAGATGCCCCCGGAGATGATTGATCTTATCCATCAGATGACTGCACATTTCGATACGCCGAAAGAAAAGATTGACACACTCTATCATTGGCTTCAGAAAAATATGAGATATGTAAGTGTGCAGCTGGGTGTAGGTGGCTGGCAATCTTTTGATGCCGCTTATGTTGAAAAAAACAGGTATGGGGATTGCAAGGCATTATCGACTTTCATGAAAGGTATGCTTAGGGAAATTGGAATTGAATCATTCCAGGTAATCATCAAATGGGATGAAGAAGAGGCTTTATTTGCGGATGATTTTATGTACTCTGATTTCAATCACATGATGGTGCATATCCCATCAGAAAATATGTGGCTGGAATGTACCAGCAATTACCTGCCAACAGGTTTTATTGACAGGGATGAAGAGAATAAAAAAGTTTTACTGATCACTCCCGAAGGTGGAAAAATAAGCCGAACTCCTTCCTCACCTGATTCTCTAAACAGGATAACTACTACTGACACTATTTTCACAGGCCAGCCGGTTATATTAAAAGGAAGAGCAGAATATCGTGGAAACCTTCAGCGAAGAATTAGAAGCTTATTTTATTATTCGTCGCAAGAAGAGCAACGAAAATCTTTCCTTGAACATTTTCATTTACAAATTCAGAAGCTTGATCATTTACATATTTCTTCTTCAACATCAGGCTTATCGTCGGCGATGGATTACAATGCCACGCTTAGTCAATTTGGTTCTGCATCGGGTATCCGGTATTTCATTCCTGTAAATTCGATTCAGCCTCCTCGAAACTCCTGTACCGGGAATACGGATCGAAAAACAGATTTTATTTCAAGGGATGATTTCACAGAAACAAATGATATTTATATTTCTATACCTCCAGGCTATGAGATAGAATATTTGCCTGCAAAATCTGCATTTGAATTCCGGGGCAATCAATATGCGGTGGAATTAATGGTAGAGAATAAATTCATCCATGTCCATCATCAGGTCACAGAATCCCCGATGCGATTAACCCCGGCGGAATACATGGGTTTGTGTAATTATTATACATCAGTTGCAAAATCGAATGGCCAGATGATTGTTTTGAAAAAATCGAAGACGTAGCGCTGTTTTGCCCCTTTATCCCCTAAAGGGGAACTTGAAAAATTACCCTGAGCGCTTAGATATTACAACAGGAGATTGATTTTTAATTGCGACCACCTCGCTTCGCATTGGCGTCGCCACAAAAAAAGGTGGGGAGACATTTGCTTTCTACAGAGATTTCGCTCCTAAGGAGCTTTGAACACACTTCCTGAAAAATATCCTTGTTCATTTTTGTTTCTGCGAATACAAAGCTCACAATTTGAATGTAACAATAGTCGATAAAGCTCCGTAGGAGCGGAATATCTGTAGAAACAGAATGAGCAAATAGTTTTTTTGAGCTCCATCGGAGCGGAATATCTGTAACAACGAATCACGAAGGGAATGTTGAGCTCCATCGGAGCGGAATATTCAAGCACACCTATATCCTTGAATAAAATTTCCTCAAAGGCAAAACAACATTATACCTGTTCTCCCGGAAATGAAAGTATGCCACCATCATCAGAGATATAAACATAAACAAGCTTACAAGGTAAGGACCAAAAGAAAATATATCTTTTAATTTAAACCAATCTCCCCCGCTATAAATTATTATCGCTATCACCAATAAAAACCGTATCACTTCCGCCATAAACGCATAAGGTGCTTTATCCAATAATGATGTAATACTGAATACCGATACCATTAAAAATAATCCATAGATTAACACTCCAGGGAATCCTATCGATGCAAAATCCATGAATAAATACATTGTAAATACGAGCAATGCAATAAGCTGGAACCATGCATATGACAATAATTTCTTAGAAATAAATGTGTCATACTTAGTTAACCTGTATACATCTTCCACTACCTGGACCGGGTGCGTAACTTTTACATCCTCAGGCCTCCAGCCAGTGGGCATAAACCATATCCTGATCTTATCCCACCAACGTGATGTATGCCATGCATCATTCAGGATAAGCCAGTTGTGCCTGAAATTGATCAGGAACGGATTCCATGTTTGCACAGGTCGTTTCACACCATACACGGCAGGTACTTCTTCCAGCTCAGGTTGAAATGTGCCGAACATCTTATCCCAGATGATGAATATCTGGCTGAAATTTTTATCCATATACTCCGGATTGATCGCATGATGAACGCGGTGATGCGAAGGTGTCACGATGATGTATTCCAGGATCCCCATCTTATGGATCAGGCGGGTATGATACCAGAACTGAGCAAACAGTTGAATGGGTGCGATGACAGCAATCACTTCCGTTGGTACACCAAGTAAAGCAGCAGGCAGAAGAAATAAGGAAACAAAAGAAAACACTTCCGAGATGCTTTGCCGCAATGCGCATGACAGATTATATTCTTCGCTGCTGTGGTGGATGATATGGCGGTTCCACATAAAATTGATTGTATGTTCCAACCGATGGATCCAGTACCCGGCGAAATCTTTTGCCACAAACGCAATGACATAGACATACCATACATTGCTGATATGAAATATGGCAACCTTGTTGACCAGCCATGCATAACTCACGATGGCAATCGACAAGCCAAGGACATCTTTCACAATATTGGTAATCCCGGAACCCAGGCTTGAGATTATATCCGCACCTCGATTGATCTTAATTCCCATGCGCCAGGATATCAAAGCTTCAATCCCTATCAGGGCAAGAAAAATCGGGATGGCATAGGTAAGTGCGAGGGCGTAGGCTTCCATGATCAATAAAGATAAAAAAGGATGCTGGATTAAAGGATGCCGGATTCCGGACTCTAGACGTAGACGATTTTAGATGGTTGCTTAGCTGTAGCACGAGGATGAGTGAAGCAGGTCAAAGCATTCGATTTATTTTTTCGCAATTAAGGAGACGCGATGCTTCGACTTGCTAATTCACTGCCTTGGGCTACAGCTCAGCAACAAAATCGACGTCTCAACAACCAATCAATTATTACTCACGTTTCACGCCTCACGCCTCACGTTTTCACCACTCACTATTCACTATTTGTCTTTTCTCGCTTCCACCCAGTTTTTCATCCATTCATACGTGAGTGACTTGGGTCGTTCAAGAGGCAGACTAAGGATGCGGCTCCAGCAAGTGGAAGCTAATACTCCGAGTGCACGGGAGACAGCGAAGAGTACTGTGTAATAATTATGTTCCTTCAATCCATAATGGACGAGGATGGCTCCTGAATGTGCATCTACATTGGGCCATGGGTTTGCAACTTTACCAAGAGAGCCAAGGATTTTAGGTGCGACTTCAAAAACTTTCCAGACAATATTTACAATATCATCATCGGGCATATGTTGTTGCGCAAATGCCTGTTGTGCAAGAAACCTGGGATCCGGTTTGCGCAAAACAGCATGACCATATCCGGGGATCACTTTGCCTTGTGCGAGGGTTTCGTTGATGTATTGGCCTATTTGTTCAGTGGTTGGTTTTGATGTGCCCAGGTGATCGACCATTTCAAAGATCCATTTGATCACTTCCTGGTTAGCCAATCCATGTAGAGGGCCGGCAAGTGCATTTACGCCTGATACAAAAGAATAATATACATCGCTCAGTGTCGAACTGGCCAGGTGTACTGCATGTGCACTTGCATTTCCTCCTTCGTGATCGGCATGAAGTGTCATGTAGAGACGCATCAGACTTTCAAAGTTGGGGTCATCGGTGACACCCAGCATGTGTGCATAGTTAGCTGACCAGTCAAGGTTATCATCCGGGGAGATATGTTCATTATTCTTAAATGTCCGCCGATAGATGTATGCTGCAACCTGTGGAAGACACGCGATGAGATTCATAGAGTCTTCATATGTGGCATCCCAGTAATCACGTTTATTCATCCCTTCAGAATATCGCCGTGAAAACTCGCTTTTAGCCTGCAGGGATAAAACAGCGATCCCCAATTGTGTCATTGGGTGGGTGTCGGGATCAAGACTGTCGAGAACCTTCCAGGTTCCTTCGGGAATCTGTCGTCTCCGCTCCCATTCGTTGCTGAGCCAGTTGACTTCTTCTTCAGTAGGTATATCGTCGGTAAGCATTAGCCAGAACAGGCCTTCTGGCAATGGTTCGCCTCCACGGGAGGGTAGTTTTGTTTTAAGTTCCGGGATTGAATAGCCCCTGAACCGGATGCCTTCATTTGAATCCAGTAAGGAGGTTTCCCAGAGCATGCTTTTGATGCCTCTCATTCCGCCGAAGACCTGGCCGATCGTGACCTGATCGATGATGGTTTCATCATGCTCTTTCATGAATGGCTTCATTTCCGCGATGGAAGCCATGGCTTTCTCGTAAAATTTTGATTTCAGTCTGTCCATGGGAGTGGTCAAGAGTAATGTAAAATTCTGTTTCGCTAAGGTAGTACTGATTTTGGATTTAAGATTTTAGATTTTGGATAGAAAAGGGCATTTAAAGTCATGAAAACAGGGATTATTTTTTCTGAAATAATTGGAAGAATCTAATAACCAAGGCGTTTTTAAGCATTTCATTTAGGCAAAATGCGAAATGATTTTTCACTCAGAGCTGATGACTCCTTCAAGGGATTTTCTTCCATAATCCCCAATAAGTTGTAAGTCGGCATTCATGAATACCTTTGTATCATGATTGCTATTGATGATGTCCTGTTAAGTGATGAAGTGGTGACAGCCAAATTTGTCTGTGATCTTGACGCCTGTCATGGAGCCTGTTGCTGGGAAGGAGAGTGGGGAGCTCCGCTTTTAGAAGAAGAGCTTGCTATCATTGAATCCGTTTGGGAGAAAGTTGCTCCCTTATTGAGTGAAGAAAGCCGGAAAGCCGTGGCAAAGAAAGGATTCGGGACACACTATGGGGATGAAGGAGAAGTCCTGGGCACTCCGTTGATCAAAAACGGAGCCTGTGCATATCTTATCTGGGACGGAAAAGGCATCGGGAAATGTGCGTTTGAGCAGGCATATGAAAAAGGAATGATCGATTGGCCAAAACCGATTTCATGCCACTTATATCCGATCAGGGTGAAATATCTGAAAAATGGAACAGAAGCCTGGAATTACAACAAATGGAAGATATGTGCTCCCGCCTGCAAGAATGGAAAGAAACATGATGTGCCACTTTATAAATTCTTGAAAGGTGCAATTGTTCGTGCTAAGGGTGAAGCGTTTTATGAAATGCTTGATGCTTGTGCACAGGGAGTTGAGTAGTGAGCCGTGAGCTGTGAGTAGTAAGAAGTAAGAAGTAAGAAGTGAGCCGTGAGTAGTGAGTAGTGAGCAAAAAACTAAACTCTCTAAACTTATGATGCCGAAGGCAACATATTTAAACTCACTAAACACTCTCTCTTGGACAAGCTTTCAAAATAAAATGATCACCGAATACTGATTACTCTTTTATTTCTCTCAATTCCCGGCGCAGGATCTTTCCCACATTCGATTTCGGCAATGAATCCCTGAATTCTATTTCTTTGGGCATCTTATACGCCGTCAGGTTTTCTTTACAATATTCAAGCAATTCGTTTTTGGATAGGCTTTTATCTTTTTTCACCACGAATAATTTCAATACTTCCCCACTCTTCTCATTGGGAATACCTACAGCTGCACATTCCTTGATCTTTGGATGCGCACATACTACTTCTTCAATTTCATTCGGGAATACTTTGAATCCGGATACAATGATCATGTCCTTTTTGCGATCCACGATGCTTAAAAATCCATCTTCATCCACAATACCGATATCACCTGTGCATAACCAACCATCACGAATTGTATTGGCAGTCTCAACAGGCTTGTTGTAATAACCCGCCATCACCTGCGGGCCTTTCACCTGCACCTCTCCACGCTGTCCTGTAAGCTGAACGATCCCATTGTCATCCACAATGCGAATATCCGTCGAAGGAACAGGCAATCCAACTGTGCCGATGCGCGCCGTACCATCAATCGGATTGACAGATACTACCGGTGACGCTTCCGTCATGCCATACCCTTCGATCAGGTCGCTGCCGGTCACAACTTTCCATCGATCATTCACTGATTTCTGAACAGCCATGGCACCACCCACAGCAAATTTAAACTGGCTGAAATCAAGAGCAGCAAATTCTTTTACATTGAGCATGGCATTGTAAAGTGAATTCACTCCTGTCATTACAGTGATCCGGTGATTCTTAAATTCCTTGATTACTGATTTGATGTCACGCGCATTCGTCACCAAAACATTCATTGAACCATAAGACATCATTGCCAGGCAATTGACGATGAATGCAAAAATATGATACATCGGTAGAGGGCACAACGTGATTTCTTCACCTTCCTTAAGCCTGGTATCAAGACAACCTTTGATCTGAAGCATATTAGCTACAATGTTACGGTTCGTCAGCATTGCTCCTTTTGCTACACCTGTCGTCCCACCCGTATATTGGTGAGCAATTACCTTATCAGGTTCATCCTCGAAAGGTTTGATGGTAAAATTTTTACCCTGTGCAATAGCTTCTTTAAAGGTTACTGTGTTAGCGATTGAAAATTTCGGAACCATCCGTTTCACATTCCGGACTACAAAATTGACAATGCTTCCTTTGACAGGCCCGAGAAGTTCGCCGATGCTGGTCAGAATGACCGTTTCAACCTGGGTCTCCCCGATCACTTCCTGAAGATGGGATGCAAAATTTTCAACGATGATAATTCCGCGGACACCACTGTCTTTTAACTGGAACAGCAATTCGCGTGGTGTATAAAGCGGATTCGTATTGACTACTACAAGACCAGCCCTGATACAGCCGAATAATGCAATCGGGTATTGTAAGAGGTTAGGCATCATGATCGCCACCCTGTCACCCGGTTTCAGGCCTCGCGACTGAAGATATCCGGCAAGCTGCCTTGAAGCCCTGTCCATCTCTCCATAGGTGATAGTTTTACCCATGCAATAGAATGCAGTTTTGTCTGCAAACTTTTCCATCGCTTCGTTTAAAAAGCTATTGAGGTTTGGATATTGGTCTACATCAATATTGGCAGGAAGACCTTTAGGATAATGCTTTAGCCAGGGGCGCGAATCAGTCATAAGTGCATCAGGATTGAGTGATGATGCAAGATAAAACTCTTTACATAAGCGTTATCGAATAATCAGATAGCGGATTCCGGGATATTTCATTTAAAAAAAAAGGACCTGTCTCTTTATGCTAAAGAAACAGGCCCTGGGTCAATTATGGGGTATTGGGCAATGATTAAAAGGGGTATATGTAATCTACTTTTTAAACTAAATCTAATCTTGATTCAATATTCAAAAACTCCAGCCATAAAAGTAGAAAGACTTACAAATAAATTGTTTTAGGTGGAAAACATCATTTTATGGGGGTTTCCCCTAGATGGGACATAAAAATGGAAAATGTTGAAGAAAAAGTTATCCTTAGTTTGAAACTAAGGATAACTTTTTCTTCAACATTTTATTTAGACCCGTCTTACTTTATAGGTTATCCTTATTCTCCATCGCCCATTTAAAAAGACTGTTATGCCTTCCATCCAGGTTGAGCTTCCTGCAGATATTACTCCGATGATTCTCAATGGTTTTATTTGAGACAAACAGGAGCTCTGCGATTCCCTGGCTACTCATCCCTTTGCTGATCAGCACTACGATTTTCTTTTCAGTATCTGTAAGAGAATCCGTAGGACTGGCAATATTCGCTTTTAATAACTCCTGGATCGCATGTGAAATATATTGCTTCCCATGCCTGACGTACTCAAGGCATTCAGTGATTTCTACAGAAGAATCTTCTTTCAACAGATAACCCATCACACCCAGCTCCAGCGCTTTCTTTGCCATCGCTATCTCTTTATGGAAAGTGAGGATGATAAACCGTGTTTCAAGCCTGGATTGCTTCGCAGATTTGATCACTTCGAGACCGTCCATTAGGGGCATGTCAACATCAAGAATAGCGATATCCGGTTTGAATACATTGATGAAATGAAGTGCCTCAGCTCCATTTTGTGCCGTTTTCACAATCTCAACGAATGGGATCTTTGCAAGGAGGCCGGTGATGGCCTGCAGCATTAAGGGATGGTCATCGGCAACTAATACCGTAGTTTGCTTTGTACTCATACAGCCGGGAATGAAAATGAAAATCGCGATCCTTTGCCCTCAGCAGACTCGATCTCGAGTTTTCCTTTTAGTGATTGTATTCTGTCCTTCATCGTCATCAGGCCAAGACTCTTAGTATTATTCATCTGCGCTTTCGTATCAAAACCACTTCCATTGTCCTGCACGGTCAACTGCATATCATCCCCGGTACGATGCAATGTGATACGTGCAGAACGTGCCCGCGAATGTTTGATAAGGTTGTTGAGACATTCCTGGACGATCCGGTATACCTGCAAAGAACGATCCCTGTCTGCAAATTCATTCAATGGATCCAGCTCATAGGTAAGAAGAATATCTGTCAGTGACTCAGTTGTTGTGATCAGATCTTTGAGTGCGGCATCAAGCCCGAGCTTTTCAATCTGCCATGGATATAATTCCCGGGATACGCGCCGGATGTCGGATAATACTTCCTGCGTGAGCTGTTTGGATTTGTTGATGTCACCGGTCATAAGCGACTGGTTTAATAACACCAGGTTTTGACCGACATGATCATGCAATTCCCGTGACAGTCCTTTCCGTTCATCTTCCCGTGAAAAAAGGATTCCCGCTGTGTATTCTTCGCGTCTTCTTTTTTCTCTCTGCATTTCTCTCACGGATCTGTTCAAATATAGAGCCAGAAAAAAGAGCAACACCCCTAAGGAAATAAATATAAAACGAGTCTGTGTCAATTTCTTATTCCTGTCCATGATTTCAATATCTGAGGAAAGTTTCTGGAGCTCGAGATCCTTTTGTGCGGTTTTATATTTCGTTTCTATTTCCGTGATCCTTGCCATGTGATCAGCATCGAAAATACTGTCTTTGTATACGATATACATTTCATGTTGTGCCAAAGCTTCCGCCATGTTGCCACTGGCTTTAGCATTCTGGTATAAGATTTCATGACCATATTTTATATCCTCTATAAAATTTTCCTTTGTGGCCATATCCACTACTCTATTGCCATATTCCTCAGCAAGCTTAAATCGTTTTGTGGCAATGTAAACTTCTGCAAGGTGATAATAGATTTTGACCAGGGATTCCGGTACATATTGTTCCTCCGCCAGTTTCACTGCCCTTACTAAGTTCTCTTCTGCTTTTCCATATTCCTTCATCATGAAATAGGTGGCGCCCATATTGGAAGCTGCGCGTTGTACATCAATCATGTTATTTAGCTTTTCAGCAATATCGAGTGAGTGTTTAATATAGATGATGGCGCTGTCATATTGTTTCTTTTCCCGGTAATAACTGCTGAGGCCGTTGTATAAATAAAAAAGACCAAGACTGTCTTTATGCAATGCATATTTTACACCAATAAGGAATTCGTCACGGGCTTTTTGTCCCTGGCCAACGTCCGCGAATATGTTGCCGATATTGTTGTAAGATTTAATGATACCTGTAGTATCCTTCAATATTAATGCCTGCTCCCTGACTTTCACGAAATATTGGATCGCACTGTCAAACTGTGCGGCTTTCCAGTAATAAAGGCCATAGAGATTATTGATGGTTACTTCAGCCTTTTTGTCATTAACAATGGCATTGAGGCTATCACAAATCCTGATCCCGTCAATGAGCTCCTCATTTAACCCGAGGAACCTGAATCCATCCATCCTCGTCAGCATGACCTGCAGCTGGAGAGAATCATTCGGATGGCTCTTCAATATCGTGAGGGCCTGGGAAGTATAAATCAGGTTACTGTCAGGATCAGATCGTTTGATTCTGTCTGCTTTGGCTTGCAATTGCTCTGCAGTCTGAGCGAAAGAGTTTTGAAAAATGAACAGGCTAAAGATCAGCATGAGATAACGTAAATCGTACAAAGGTGTCATCAGGTGATGATTAATGAATCAATGGAATAGTCCCGGTCAGCATATTCTGACCGTCTAAAAATATGACATTTCAACTCCTGTCTCTAAATCTAAATTATCCTCGGTGAAGTAGCGGAAATGTTTTAACTTTGCGGTCCGAATTTATTAGATTCTTTAACCTCCATTCCTGATAATCAACCATTTAGGAATGTACAAACAACCCAATCTCTGAGATGTCAGAAGAAATAATCAATCCAGAGGAGTCCCAGGAGACTCCAACCCAGGAAACCCCTGAAGTTTCTACAGTCGATGTAGAAACCCCCGAAGCTCCTAAAAATGAGCCCAAAATCACCACCGGACCTGAAGTATCCACCGCACATGATGATTTCGATTGGTCAATCTCTAACCGCCACCAGCATGTCTATGCAAAAGACGAGTTCGAGCGACTGGAAGCCCTTTATGAAAAAACATTAGGCGCTGTCAATGAAAACGAAGTCATCAAGGCTCGTGTATCCCAGATTACAGGTGGAGATGCAGTATTAGACATCAATTTCAAATCAGACGGCCTCGTGTCCGTTTCTGAATTTAAAGACATCGATGGTTTTAAGATCGGTGATGAAGTAGATGTATATGTAGAACGCCAGGAAGATGAAAGAGGCCAGCTGGTACTCTCCCGTCGCAAAGCCAAATTGCTTAAAGCATGGGAACGTCTCGTGGACTCATTCAACAACGGTACGATCATCAACGGTACTGTCATCAGCAAAACGAAAGGCGGTCTTATCGTGGATGCAGGCGGTCTTGAAACTTTCCTTCCCGGATCACAGATCGATATCAAACAGATCATCGACTACGATCAGTTTGTCGGAAAGACAATGGAATTCAAAGTCGTCAAGATCAATGAGAATATTAAAAATGCAGTTGTTTCGCATAAGGCACTGATCGAAAGCGATCTTGCCGAACAACGCGAAGCCATCATCTCCGGTCTTGAGAAAGGCCAGGTGCTTGAAGGTGTAGTGAAAAACATCACCGACTTCGGAGCCTTTATGGATCTGGGAGGTGTTGACGGTCTTCTGTATATCACAGATATCAGCTGGGGCCGTATCAACCATCCGTCTGAAGTGCTTGAGATCAATCAGAAGGTACACGTCGTGGTACTTGATTTTGATGAAAACAAGAAGAGAATATCTCTTGGTCTCAAACAACTGCAACCACATCCATGGGATGTCGTCAGTGACACAATCAAAGAAGGCAGCATCGTCAAAGGTAAGATTGTCAATGTCGAAGATTACGGAGCTTTCCTTGAGATCACTCCGGGCGTAGAAGGTTTGATACACGTTTCAGAAGTAAGCTGGAGCAATCAGCCAATTCACGCAAGGGATTACTTTACCGTAGGACAGGAATATGAAACAAAGGTGGTGACCATCGATCGCGAAGAGCGCAAGATGTCGTTGTCTCTGAAACAGCTTACACCTGATCCATGGGGAGAGATCGAGAAAAAATATCCTATCGGAAGCAAACATACAGGTCGTGTACAGAACCTCACGCCATATGGTGTATTCGTAGAGTTACAGGATGGAATAGGCGGAATGGTTCATATCTCAGACTTATCATGGACAAAACGATTTGCACATCCTTCTGAATTTACGAAGGTGGGCGCTGATCTTCCGATCATGATCCTGGATATCGATCGTGAAAACCGTAAGCTTTCATTAGGACATAAGCATGTGGAAGAAAATCCATGGGATACATTCGAGAATGTGTTCCCTGTAGGATCTTATCACGAAGCAACTGTAATGAAGCGTGATGATAAGGGTGCTATTGTACAATTGCCTTATGGTCTTGAAGCATTCGCTCCATCGCGTCATCTTCGCAAAGAAAATGGCAAGCTTGCTGAAGTGGACGAAACATTGACATTCAAAGTAATTGAATTCAATCGTGATGACAAACGCATCATGGTGTCACATCTCCGTTATCTTGAGGATATCCAGCGTGAAGCAGAGGAAGTCGTAAAAGATGATCGTCGCAAACAGGGACAGGAAATAAAACAAGCCGTCAAAGAGCAGCAAGGCAAATATGAGCCCACTACGCTTGGAGACATGGCTATGTTTTCACAGTTGAAAGAACAACTCGCAGATGCAAAAGGTAAAAAAGCTGCAAAGGATGCTAAAGATGCTGAAGCTGTAGCTGAAGAAGCTGCTTCTAATGAATCTGCATCTGATGTTGCGGATGAAACCACATCCCAGGTTGCTGACACTAAACCTGTTGCGGTAGAAACCGCTCCTGGTGAAGACATGGGAGATACTTCTCTAGAGGAAGAAGTAGCTGTTGAAGCTTCAAAGGAAGCTGATGATGCTACCGAAGCATCAGAGCCTGAGAAAAAAGAAGTGAAAGCTCCAAAAGCTAAGGCTGCAAAAGAAGAAGTTGTTTCAGATGAGGAAACAACTGAAACACCTGCTGGTGAAGAATCAACTGAATCTCCTGCTGAAGAGGAAACCAAAGCACCAAAAGCTAAAGCGGCAAAAGCTAAAAGCGGTGGTGACGATCTCAAGATCATAGAAGGCATAGGTCCTAAGATCGAAGAGATACTTCATGGCGCAGGGATTGATAGCTATGCTACGCTTGCTTCAAAAACTGCTGATGAAATCCGGGAGATTCTTCTTGCCCAGGGTAGCCGCTTCAAAATGTTTGATCCTGCTACGTGGCCTGAACAATCCGCTCTTGCAGCTGCAGGAAAGATGGATGAATTACAAACACTGAAAGATTCATTGCAGGGAGGAAAGAAATAATTTCTTCTTTGAAATGGAATGATAAAAAAACGCTCTGCATATGCAGGGCGTTTTTTATTTTAATTACGCAGCAATAATGGTAATATTACTTTATTCTAATTTACAGGAATCATTCGATACACTTGTTTGACGTATGTCAGAAAAAAAAATTCCCCTTTTTGTACTCTTCTTTTTTATCCTGGTATGGGTAGCTTTTAAATGGAACTCTTTATACCTGCCCTATTTTTGGGATGAAGCCTGGTCTTACGTCCCTGCAATTTCTGAAATGGCAGGACGCCGGCCATGTCTGATTCCCGGTTGCATCAATACTGAGTTATATCGTGGTCATCCATTGCTATTTTATTTCTTATCAGCGGGTTGGATGAAATGGATTGGTGGATCTCTCTGGTCGATGCACTTTTTTGCAATGCTCATATCCATAGCTGCTGTTATCTCATTTTACAGATTGTTATCATTGGTATTGACTTCTTACCAGGCACTATTTGGAGCAGGGCTACTGATTCTGCAGGAAGCATTTTATGTTCAGTCCTCTTTTGTTTTGCCGGAAGTATTTATCCTGCTGCTGACTTTAGAAAGTATAAGAAGCTATGTGAATGGCCAAAAATATTACTTCCTGATAGTTGCAGGTTTGCTAGGCGTCACAAAGGAAACCGGGGTGGTGGTTATCATATCATTTGCGCTCTATCATCTATTTACAGAACGAGGATTCAGGCTAAAGTCGTGTTGGGTCTATGGAGCGATGCTGCCTGCTGTCATTTATTTTGTTTTGCAAAAAATCATGCTTGGATGGTTTTTCTACCCTCTCCATCTGGATCTGATGGACATGTCATTACCTGCATTATGCAACAAAGCAGAATTAATATTAAAATTTATCTTCTTTGATCAGGGACGAAAATTAATATTGATCATCCCGGGGATTGTTCTGATTGCACTTCAATTCCTACGCAACAGAAGGAAATACCTATTAGCCTTCATTGCAGTTTTAGTTTTATCCATTTTCACATATATCCATGAAAGTATATTTTCAATATTTATTTTCATTTTCTTAATCTATTATTATGCCAGGAGATTAGAGGGTTTTACCAGTTTGGAAAGATTGTTATTTAAGTTAATTGGAATTCTGTTCACAAGCTGTTTTGCTTTTAGTGTTTTCAATTTTTTAATGGTGAGATATATGCTCATGGCACTACCCTTACTGATCCTGGTTTTCTCCATTATTATGCAAAAAGCAACACTTCATCCTCCGTTTTATTTTCCTGCTCTTTGCATTATTTTATTATTAAATTTTTCATGGTCATTTTATTATAATGACAATATAAAGGAATGGCATGATGATGCCAGCATCAATTATATCCACATCGTGAAGGTCCATCAGCAGGTAGTCGCATACTGTGAGGAGGAGAAATGGTTTGAAAGGGAAATATATACCCATTTTCTATTACAGCAGGATTTAACAAACCTTGCTGCAGGATATCTTTCTTCACCCGTCACTTTTATTAAAGTTAACTACCAGGGGAATGTAGAACCTGAAGATGAGATCATTATTTTCTCCAGCATCGAATTTGAGGAATGGAAATATAAGTCCGTTAAGGACAACTCAAAATATCGTTTGGCAAAACGATTTGAAATAAATAAAGCGTGGGCAGAAATTTATACGTTGAATGAATAAATGCCGGAGCTGAAAATTATCTAACCAGTGTCACATCCCCATTTACAATGATGTTGTGTTCCACCACTTTGTCAAAATAACTCATTTCAATTCGATACACATACACCCCGGGATTAAGTTCCTCACCATTAAAATCACCATGCCACTCGATGGGAATGGTTTCGGAGTGAAAAACTAAATTTCCCCACCGGTCATAAATACTGGCATCCATAGAATGCAATTCAATTTCATCATGGAGCTGTATGGTGAATATATCATTGATGTTATCACCATTAGGTGAAAATACATTTGGAATGTAAAATGAATTTACAGCGTGACATGAATCGGATAGCATTGCTTCGGTTTCTCCTTGAGCATCAGCACAAAGAGTTTGAATAGAAACTGAATAGTTACCTGGTTGATCAATGACAAGTAAAGGAAGAGTCGATCCGGTGCTCCATATATAATTCGCCGGAAAAGGTTGCGTCACATTCAGTTCCACCTGATCATCGGGACATATGAAGGTAACAGGAGGTAATGAGACTTCCGGAATGCGGTCATCATACGTGAGAACCAATTCATCATTCACTGCTCCGCATTCATTCGATAATTCAAGCGAATACGTCTGTGCCTGATCTGCAACCATCGAAGGGCTATTGCTTCCATCCTGCCATTTGAGGGTAGAAAAAGTTATTGGGGCATTTAGAAGAATAAATTCACCGGGACAAAGTATTGTATCCGGACCTAAATCAAATGCTAAAGGTGCATCGAGATAATCAATTGTTATCGTATCCGTATGATCTCCACAGTGATTGGTTTCCTGTATTGAATATGTACCCGGGAAGTTTACTAAAAATGTCGGCAATGACGTTCCATCCTGCCATTCAACGAGAGTTTCAATATCGGATGTTGAAGCAAGTATCATTGTCGTACCTGTACATAAAGTTGTATCAGGACCTAATTCTGTCGAAGGAAGTGTTCCATGAATATCCACATCAATGGTATCTCTATCCACCCCGCAATTATTGCTGACCTCAAGAATAAAAGTTCCTGATGCAGTTGTTGAAAAGGATGAACCCGTCGAACTATCCTGCCAATGAAAATCCACTCCGGAAATATCTGATGCCACTGTAACTACATCTCCCTCACAAGCCAATATATCCGGACCAAGATTGACATCAGGTCCATCGGTGCTGATCGTGATCTCAAGTGTGTCCGTATCCGTTCCACATGAATTCGTAACTATTAGAATGACCGTATCAGCCTCGGTTGCACTATATGTAGTAGCCATGGATCCATCCTGCCAGAGATAAGTTGCATTCTCTACTTCCGGATCAAGTGTAATGACTTCTCCCGGGCACAGAGATTGATCGTTTCCTAAATTAAGAACAGGAGCATCTGGTAAGATTCCGATATCGATTGTATCCGCATTTGATCCGCATGCATTTGAAATAGTTGCATAGTACTTACCCGGATCATCAATCTGGAATCCTGCATGGGTTGAACCATCAGACCATTCAATGTCGACATTCGGAGTGTTGATGGATAATATCAATGAGGCTCCGGGACAAAGTGAGGTATCATGGCCGAGATCAATCGGCGGAGTATCCGGCAGCAAAGCTGAAATCAGGGTGTCAAACGCACTGCCACAAACATTAGAAACTTCCACGGTTACAATTTCATTACCGGTTAAGTTGTATGAAGCAAGATGTGATCCATCATTCCATAACCAATTGTCTACATCAGAAAATACAGGTAGTAGCGTAACAACATCACCAGAACAAAGTGAAACATCGATACCAAGAGCTACCGATGGCTTTGGACCAGCATCCAATATAATAACTGTATCAACATCAGTTCCACAAGTATTGCTCACGGTCAGGCTGTATGATCCAAGAGAGAAAACTTCAAGTGAATCAACTTGCGAATTATCATTCCACAAATAGGAAACCCCACTGATACCTGCGTATAGCGTAAGACTTTCACCCTGGCAGAGATTTAATTGCTGAGGAAGATCAACTTGTGGAGGCTGATCATTTATCATAATCTCTATCGTATCAGCAGCCGATGTACATTGATCCGACACCTGTACATAATAAATACCCGCTGAATTGATCAGCAAGGTATCCGCAGTGCTCATATCCTGCCACAAATAAGCCACTCCTGAAATATTTGGTGTCAATATGATTTGTTCTCCAGGGCATAAAGCTACATCAGGACCAAGATCAGGCTGAGGAAGAGGTGATACGTAACTAATCTCAATGTTATCACTGCCGGTTCCGCAAGCAGTGGTGACTGTCAATGTGTATGTACCTGGTGCATTCACAAGTAATGTATCTGCTGTTGAATTGTCCTGCCATAAATAATTTCCACTATCACCCGTATTGGTAATTACAAAAGTCTGACCCTGACATAAAATCTGATCCGCAGGCAGGACGACATTAGTTACAGGATTTTGAATGGTCACTACAATCTCATCAGATACATCATAACATGAATTTGAAACGGTAACGCTATACGTTCCTCCCGATGTGACTTCGTATTGGTCACCGGCGGAGCCATCCTGCCATTGGAACGTGACCTGGGATAGTCCGCTCAGATCGAGTAAAACAGGTAGTTGTGCTGTACACACTTCAATGTCATCTCCTAAATCAAATACGGGTTCAATGCTTGCAAAAACTTCTATATTATCAGTGACGGATTCACATTGATTTGTGATCGTCAGAGAATAATATCCGGGTGTAGAAATAGTATAGAAAGCCTCATCACTTCCATCCTGCCATAGAAAATCGCCTAATGCAGGGTCAAGATCGATTTCATATGCATCCCCTTCACAAAGAAAATAATCATCAGGGCCAATATCGATCTGAAGAGCCTCAACATAGTCTACAATAATTTCATCTGTGAATAATCCACATATGCTGGATATAGTAAGTGCGTATGTACCGGGATCGTCGATAGTAAAATAAGAAAAATGAGATCCGTTCTGCCACGTAAAATCGCCTAATGCGGGATCGAAATCATAATCAATGTCATCACCGGGACAAAGCAACATGTCCTGACCGAGAAAAAAAGGATCAGGAGAACTGACCACATTGACATTGACAAAATCACTCGTGGGGATACATCCATCATCCAGGGTCACCTCGTAAATTCCGGAAGTTGTGATTTCGTATTCAGTATCGTGAGAACCATCCTGCCAGGTATATGTCCCCAGTGACGGGTCAAGTGATACTGTATAATTATCTCCTTCACAAAGTTCAACAAGAGGTTCTCCTATATCTATGGCTATAGGGGGTATGATAGTGACTTCCACTGAATCTATTCCAAATGCGCAACCATCGCTGATTGTTAAAGCATAGGTTCCGGACTCCGTGACAGTGAGTGTAGGATAAATGGATCCATCTTCCCAATGATAGTGAAAGGAGGTAGAGTAATTTGGATCGATTTCATATGACCCACAGGCAATGACAGGATCTCCCAGATCTATATCGATTATTCCTGGTGGGCCTAAAGCCATAACAGTTACATCATCCACATAGTAATAACTCTGAACAGGATTCTGGGCGCATGTAGGATCCAAAGGCGTATCCTCATCACTGAAGAAATTCCCAATAGTGATATATTCCTCACCTCCCACCGCAGGAAAACAGCCTGAAATCAGTGTCCAGTTTATTTTATCTGTCAATAAACCCAGGTTAGAAGAAACCTGGGGATCAACATTAATAGGTACGATGCCTGTATTAGGGGGAGGGATTGCAGAAAAATAAACGCCCATCTTGTCTGTTCCACAATTATTATCCGCCAGGCTCACATAAAAACTAATTTCATAGGCTGTATTAGGCATGAGAGGTTCTGTCAATTGGACAGTCAGATATTCCCGATAAAGAAATCCGACAAACCACGTCCCTATACCGGCGTAAGCCACACCTGAATGTGGGCCCTGAGATCCAAAAAGATTATTTGGGACATCCGCTCCCGGACCACCGCACACATTGAAATAATCAGAAGATGCATCGGTAGGATGATACCATGGAAGACATTCTAACGGCCCGCCCTGATTGACATTTGGAGGACAGACTGTGAAAGATTCAAAGTCGGGATTGGGTACGAGGTTTTGTGACCATGCATTTATGCCTGATAAAAGGAAAATCGATCCAATAACAAACAGCTTAACGTGGTCTGATATCATTTTCAATTTTCATTTTTTATATGTGGCTCATAATAAGAGAAATGAACTAGCGAATCAGGGTTACATCACCCTGCACCATGACATCCCGCTCCACGACTTTATCAAAATATGTCATTTGAATTCTATACACATACACGCCAGGGCTTAGTTTCTCTCCATTAAAATCACCATGCCATTCGATAGGAATAGTTTCGGAATGAAAAACTAAATTTCCCCACCTGTCATAAATGCTGACCTCCATTGAATGCAGTTCAATTTCATCATGGAGCTTTATGGTGAAGATATCATTGATGTCATCCCCATTAGGCGAAAATATATTTGGTATGTAGAATGAATTTACAGCGTGACATGAATCAGATATCATGGCTTCAGTTTCTCCTTCTGCACCTCCGCACAAGGTTTGAATGGAAACTGAATAATTACCTGGATGATCAATGACGATTACAGGAAGAGTTGATCCGGTGCTCCATATATAATTCGCCGGAAAAGGTTGTGTCACATTCAGCTCCACCTGATCATCGGGACATATAAATGTAACAGGAGGCAATGTAATTTCCGGAATGCGATCATCATACGAGAGAATCAATTCATCGTTTACCAATCCACAATCATTCGATATTTCAAGTGAATAGGTTTGTGACTTATCTGCAATGAATGAAGGAATATTACTTCCATCCTGCCACCTGATCGTGGAAGAAGTGATTGGCGCATTAAGAATAATGAATTCACCGGGACATAGTATTGTATCCGAACCTAAATCAAATGCTGAAGGTGCATCGAGAAAATCAATGGTGATCGTATCAGCATGATCCCCGCAGTGATTTGATTCCAATAATGAATATGTACCGGCACTATTCACCAAAAGTGTTGGTGCTGACGTTCCATCCTGCCATTCAATAGTGGTTTCAACATCAAAATTCGAAATAAGTATTAATGATGATCCCGTACACAATGTTGTATCGGCACCTAACTCAGTTGAAGGAGGTGTTCCATGAATATCTACATCGATCGTATCTTTATCAGCACCACAGGTATTGCTGACTTCAAGAATAAATGAACCGGAAACAGATGTTGAATAATCCGCAGTGGTAGATCCATCCTGCCAGAGATAATTTACTCCGGATACTCCGGCTGTCAATGTAACTACATCTCCCTCACAAGCCAGGATATCCGGACCAAGATTGACAATAGGCGCATCTGCACTAAACATGATTTCAATCGAATCAATATGGACACCGCAATGATTTGATTCAGATAAAATATACGTACCCGGAGATTCAACAAGAAACGTGGGAAGAGAAGACCCATCCTGCCAGACTAATATAGTTCCGGGATCAGATGTAGAAGAAAGTAACAAGCTGGATCCGTTACATAAGATCGTATCGGGGCCAAGATCAGTTTGCGGAATAGTGCCACTGATCACCACATCGACTGTATCCTTATCGACACCACAATTATTACTGACCTGCAGAATATATGTTCCTGATGCTGCTGTTGAAAAAGATGCGTTTGATGAACCATCCTGCCAGAGATATGAAACACCGCCGATATCCGATATCAGTGTAACTATATCTCCTTCACAGGCCAGGATATCAGAACCCAGATTGACATCAGGTCCATCCGTGCTGATCGTGATTTCAAGTGTATCTGTATCCGCACCACATGCATTCATCACTGTCAGTATAACTGTGTCTGCATCAGTTGCACTATAGGTTACTGCCGAAGATCCATCCTGCCACAGATAAGTTACATTTTGTATTCCCGGATCAAGTGTGATGACTTCACCGGGACAAAGCATCTGGTCTATCCCCAGGTGTAAGTCCGGTGCCGCAGGCAAATTTCCAACTTCGATTGTATCTGAATTAACTCCGCATAAGTTAGAAATAGTAGCAAAATATGAACCGGGAGTATTCGCAACATATTGTGGATTGACAGAACCATCGAACCATTGAATATTGACATTTGGTGTAGTGATGTTCAATATAAATGAGTTGCCCGGGCAGAGTGCTGTATCTGCTCCAAGATCAAGAGATGGAGTTTCAGGCAGAAGTGTTGCTATAAGTGTATCCACCGCAAACCCACAAGTATTCGACACCTGAACACTGACGATTTCATTACCGGTTACTACATAAGCAGGCAAAGCAGATCCATCATTCCACAACCAATTATTTACAGAAGAAAAAACAGGCATGATATGAATTGTATCTCCGGCACAAAGTGATACATCACTACCCAAATTAATAGAAGGTGAAGGGCCGCCATCCAAAACAATAACAGTATCAGCATCTGTTCCGCAAGCATTGGAGATCGTCAGGCTATATGTTCCGGCAGTTGTCACATTGAGAGAATCCGCCTGAGACTGATCATTCCATAAATATGAAACTCCACCAATACCTGCTTCAATGGTGAGACTTAGACCCTGACATAAGCTCAATGTAGAATCAAGTGATAATTGTGGGGGTTGATTATTTACAAAAACCTCTATCGTGTCAGATGAAAATGTACATTGATCTGAGATCTGCACATAATAGGTCCCGGGCGTATTCACTACAAAATGATTTGACGTACTCATATCCTGCCATAAATATTGTACTCCCGGAATATTCGGTGCCAGGTTGATTTGTTCGCCAGGACATAAAAACAAATCAGGACCCAGATTTGGAACAGGCACGGGCGGTTTGTAATTGATGACGACAGCATCACTTCCTGATCCACATATAGTCGATACAGTCAGTGTGTATGTTCCGGGTGAATCAACAAATAAAGAATCTTCAGTGGAATTATCCTGCCACAAATAATTACCAACATCACCTGAATTTGTAATTACAAAACTTTCGCCTTCACACAAAAACTGATCGACAGGTAATATGACATTTGGAACCGTATTGTCTACAGTCACAACGATCTCATCAACGACCGTAAAACATGCATTGGAAACTGTAACATTGTAAGTGCCTTCACCTGTCACGAGGAATTGATTAAATGCAGACCCGTCCTGCCACATATACTGAGCCTGTGGAATAATACCAAGGTTAAGCAAAATGGGAAACTGCGGGTCACAAACTGTAGTATCATTACCCAGGTCGATTACGGGTGCAACCGTTGGAAAAACATTAATGGTACTACTTTCTATAAAACATCCATTGTCCACAATGACAGAATAGAATCCGGGTGTTGAAATCGTATAAAAATTATCCGTACTTCCATCCTGCCATAGGAAATCACCCAGATCAGGATCAAGTACAATATCATGCTCTTCGCCCTGACAGAGATAAAAATCGGGACCGAGATCTACCTGGAAAGGTTGTGGATAAGTTACATCTATGCTGTCTGTAAACACACCACATATATTGGTTATGGTGAGTGCATACAATCCTTCATGCATGATCGTGTATGAGGAAACACCAAATCCATTTTGCCAATGAAAAGTCGTGAAAGCAGGATCGAAACTATAATGGATGGTTTGGCCAGGACATAAAATGGTATCTGATCCCAGAAAATTTGGAGGTGGAGCAGCAACCGTATTGACAACGACAAAATCAGTTGTCGGAAAACATCCATCATCCAGGGTTACCTGGTAAGTTCCGGATGTGGTGATGGGATAACTGGTAACGTGTGAGCCATTCTGCCATGTGTACGTTCCAAGCGTAGGATCAAGTGAAATCAAATATGTGTCGCCTTCACACATCAGGTGAGAGGATGGTCCGATTTCAACGGTTTCACCCGGAATGATATTCACTTCCAATGAATCTATTCCAAAAGCGCAGCCATCGCTGATCGTTACTGCATAGATACCGGATTCGGTGACAGTAAGGGTTGGATAAATAGACCCGTCTTCCCAATGATAATGAAAGCTTGTAGAATAATTAGGATCAATCGTATAGGATCCACATGAGCTGACAGGGCCTCCCAGCTCAATACTCAGGTCTCCTGGTATACCCATGGCATAAAGTGATACATCATCCACATAATAAGCGCTTGCAATTGGAAAACCGGTACAAGGATCAATGGGTGTATCGGCATCACTAAAGAAATTTCCGATGGTCAGATATTGTTCGCCTCCTTCGGCTACAATACAACCGCTGATTAAAGTCCAGTTTGTGTTGTCAGTGATGATCCCGAGGTTGGAAGAAAACTGTGGGTCAACATTTATAGGCAGCATGCCTGTATTAGGAGGAGGTGCTGCAGAAAAGTAAGCCCCTATCTTATCTGTTCCGCACCAATCATCTTCAAGGCTTACATAAAAACTGATTTCATAGGCTATACCGGGTAGCAAAGGTTGAGTTAATTGAACACACAGGTATTCCCTCGAAACAAAACCGACAAACCACATACCTATGCCTGTGTAGCCGACTCCGGAGTGAGCAAACTGATTACCAAAGGCATTTATAGGTACTCCTGCATTTGGTCCGGCACATGCATTGAAATAATCAGAAGATCCATCTGTGGGGTGGAACCAATTCGTGCATTCCATTGGTCCGCCCTGATTGACATTGGTAGGACATAAGGTAAATGTTTCAAAATCGGGATTAGGGACGAGATTTTGAGACATTCCACTGGCACTAGCTAAGATGAGACAGTAACTAATAATAAATAGTCTGAAATAGCTGGATATCATGTACAGTTCTCGTTTTTCATCCACAAAAGTTCTTAGGAGGATTGAAAGTACAAAGTATCCCCGAAATCCTGAGTAAGGCTGCCTTTGAACCTTAAACCTTGTGTGCCAACAAGCCGGGAATAAAAGGAATAGATCCATGACAAGCCGCATTCCATAGAATTTTAGTCTCTTTGAGGCAATTATGATCCGAATGCCCTACCACATTACTTCACGATTGATCCGAATATACTTCATATCTGGCTTGTGCTTATCTGCATTTTTTACATCAGGTCAGAATCTGGTTCCAAATCCTGACTTTGAAACTTACACAACATGTCCATCAAATATTGGCACAGGGGGTTTCTTTCAGGCAGTGCCATGGGATAATGGGAATCTTGGTACAAGTGATTATTTTAATGCCTGTGATTTAACCAATACTGTTGGTGTACCTGCAAATGTTTTCGGTAACCAGCCGGCCCATTCCGGGAATGGATATGCCGGCTTATATGTTCGCAGTCAGACTTTGATCTATTATGAATACATCCAGGCCCCGCTTTTGGAAAGCCTGGTCAGTGGTGAAACGTACCACGTAAGTTTTTATGTCAGTCTAAGCGATGGACTCTGTGGCACCGGACATATAGGAGCATATTTTTCTTTTCTTCCTCCTCCTACAATTAGCAGTAATCGTTTAGACGTAGTACCGCAAATCGATTATGCCATGAATGGTTATTTATCCAGCCATGATGACTGGATGTTTGTATCCGGATGTTTTACAGCCCAGGGTGGCGAATCTTACATAACGATTGGAAATTTTCATATTGCGGCAGATACTCCTGTAGACCCGGGTTGTCCGCTTTCAGCGAATGAATCTTATTATTATATCGATGACGTTGTCGTTGAAGAAGGACCTGACCCGGGTATTATTCCACTTGATCTTGGGGGTCCGATTACGATCTGCAATGCATACCTGGTTGATCCTGGTATAGATAGTGTTTCATATCATTGGGAAGATGGCACTACAGCTGATACACTGAACATCACTACATCGGGAAATTATGCATTAACCATTTCCGATGGATGTAATATTGGAATAGACAGTATTGATGTTACTATTGAAGGAAATCCTCAGTCAGTAGAAATCGGGACCGATTCAATAACGATTTGCAATGGAGATCATTTTGATATTTCACTTGACCCCAATTGGAATTATGTGTGGAGTGATGGAACTACATCTCCGGATATTTCTCTTTCCTCCTCTGGTAATTATTCCGTTACGCTTGACGATGGATGTGACATCTCCGCAGATACGATTTACCTCAATGTGCTATCTCCTCCGGCCCCATTCTCCCTGGGTATTGACACGGCTATTTGTCAGGGCTCAATCATATCTTATAATTTCGATCCTTCATTAGGAGAATTTATTTGGCAGGATGGCATTATTGGCGCAGAATATGAAATCAGTGATCCGGGCACCTACGCTCTGACGATTTCAAATATTTGTGGGAGTGCAACTGATGACATTGTGATTTCTGATCTTCCTGTTCCGGATGTTGAACTGGGTAGTCAAATTTTTTCACTGTGTACAGGCAGTACTCTTCTTATCAATCTGGATACACTTATTGCAAATTTTATCTGGCAGGACGGTTCTCTTAATTCATCCTACCTGGTTACGTCTGAAGGAACTTATGCGGTTACAGTTTCAAATGCATGCGGATCTGATAGTGATACAATTGTTGTGCATGAAGTATTATTTCCCTCAGTGGACCTGGGAACTGATATTACAATTTGTTTTGCGCAGCTTCCATACCAACTGGATATCTCAGGCTTGATGAGCGCAACGGGTTTTATCTGGCAGGATGGAAGCACAAATCCTGTATACAATATCTTGTCTTCAGGTGATTACAGCGTTACGGCTTCAAATGTTTGTTTTTCTGATGTTGATACCCTACAAGTTGAGGTAACTAATGAGGTACCACAAGTTATATTACCCGCCGATCAATCTCTTTGTATTGGTGATACGCTTGTGCTGACTAATGCGGGTTCGTCAGGTACATATGAATGGAGTGATCAATCCTCCAACACATCATACATGGTCACAGAAGCAGGAACTTATTCCCTTACTGTCACAAATATTTGTGGTGCAGGAGCGGATACGATAAAAATTGATGCGGTTTCATCACCTTCCATTCCGGATTTAGGTCCTGATGTTTCCTTGTGCATTGGCCAAACTATTCTCCTGGTCCCGATGATATCAGATGTTTCTTTCGTATGGCAGGATGGAAGTACTGCCGATACATTATTAGTAAATTCTTCCGGTATCTATTCCGTACAGGCAGACAATATATGTGGATCATCTAAAGATACAATTGTCATCTCGGAGACTACAGATGCACCTGATGTTGATCTTGGTCCGGATGTGAGAGGCTGCATAGGAGATGTCGTGACACTTGTATCCAATATTTCAGGTGTTGATTTTGAATGGCAGGACGGATCTCAATTACCCGGATACACCACACCTGTTTCAGGACAGTTTATTCTGCATGTGAGCAATGGTTGTGGTTTTGATACGGATACCATAGAAGTGGATATTCATGGCTCTGCTCCACAAGCTGATCTGGGTAACGATACATCATTGTGCACCGGAAATATTTTACAGCTGTCCATAACATCTGATTCCGAAACACAGATTCAATGGCAGGATGGTTCTGTATTTTCAAATTTTACGGTGTCAGTACCAGGAACATATTCTGTTTTTGCATCCAATTATTGTGGGTCTGCTTCGGATACAATTGATGTTGGATTTTTAAACCCTCCTTCAGCATTTAATCTCGGTGCGGATACTATACTTTGTCCAGGGGAAAGTTTATTACTTCAGGCTCCTTTCACGAATGATGAGATTCAATGGCAGGACGGAAGCATGGATGACACATACCTGGCTGATCAATCACAAACCTATTCGCTGCTGCTATCCAATCCGTGTGGAAGTGAGTCTGATGAATTAAATCTGATCATTGATGAGAATGTTCCGGTTATTCAACTGGATACACAGATAAGGATTTGCCAGGGTGATTTAATTACACTCAATGTGACTCAATTGTTCCCGGCTGTTTATGAGTGGAATACAGGATCGACGGAACCCGTTTTTCAAATTATGGATCCGGGACAGTATTCAGTTTCGGTTAAAACACTTTGCGCAGAAACACATGCGGAAACAAATGTCGTTCTTTCCGATACTTGTTATGCTGAGAATTCATTCTATGTTCCCAATGTTTTTTCTCCGAATGACGACAACATTAATGATGACTTTGCTATAAAATGGGATCCGGAAATTGAAGTACATTCTATTTACACCAGCATATTTGACAGATGGGGAAATATGGTTTTTAGTTCAAACGAAATTCCTGCAATATGGAATGGTGAATACAAAGGAAATATACTAAGCCCTGCTGTGTTTGTCTATCGGATAGAAATTGCGTATTTTGATAAATTGGCAGAAAGGACGTTGATTTTGCACGGAGATGTGACGCTGATCCGATAGGCATCAGGTTTTTTCAAATATAATTTACCAACTCAGGATGTTGTCCTATATGGAAATATTACACTGTTGAGATAATTCAGGAATAACCTGATCAACAAATTCACTCAATGGGTATTGATAAAATCTATCAAATACGCCTATCTCCTCACTACTTTATTAATCAATTGAGTTCCGTTGACCTCTGTCATGACAAAATAAATTCCAGCGTTCCATGAGGTTGTATTTATTGTAATGGTTTTTGATGATACAGTTTGTTGCAAAATTATTTTTCCAAATACATCTGCTACACTAACCGTTCCTGTATTTCCTTCTTCAATCCTTACCGTTAATATCTGATCTACGGGATTTGGATATATAGACACGACTTCAGAAGATTGTACAGGATGCACACCCACCGGAATACAATCCGGATCATAAGGCCCACCGGGTGAACCACCCAGACAACCTGCAAACCAATTGAACGGATCATTCAGATTTACATACGCATCACCAAGTTCAAGCGTATATCCATTTCCATCTGCTTCGGTGATCCAGGGAGCAATATCATCAAAACAAATACTCAGCTGCAATCTTCCACTTGCATCATAAAGACGAATTACATCTCCACCATTACCTAACCCAAAACCTAAATCTCCGAGCTTTTGAAAAACGGTAGGATGCACTTCAATAAAATCTGCTTCGTTTTCACACAGCACCAGGTATCCGCCGGCAGATATAATCCTTCCTGCCGGTATTGTAAAAATATGTGCATCATCATCGTCACGTACAGACCAACCAGAAAGGTCAACAGGAATATCAAGTTGATTTTTGATCTCAAACCAATCACCCGCATCCTCATCATTTGAAGAATGATAATTGATTTCGCTCACGATCAGATCATCTGCACATGGCGAAAAAGAAGTTCCCGGGCTTCCACCCATGCAACCATCAAACCAGCTCTGAGGTTGGCCGGGATCATTTATACCTGGGTATCGTTCAAGTGTACGTCCAAATCCATCAGGCGTACATGGCCAGGGAAGTTCGTCAGCATATGCAGCCTGCATAACTGTGGTTCCTGACCGATCGATTACAAAAATTTCTTCTCCGTCATTATCCAGTCCGAATAGCGTGCTCCCTGCTTTATTAGATACTTCAGGATGTATCACACTGAATTTCTCTTCATCCTTCACTACTACAATTCGCTCTCCAGGCTGAAGAATGGAACCTGCAGGCATAGAGAAAGCATTGAACCAATCCTTATCCTGCATTTTATAATCCGTCAGATCAATAGCGAAGTCAGCTGCATTTTTTATTTCAAACCAATCTCCATCATCCCTGGTATCATCCGGGTGATAATTGACTTCTGTCAATTCCAGCAATGCGGGTTGCGATGTTCCGCTGAAATGAGCAGTAAATTCCGAGAATGGCTGAATGTTGATCGTAAATGAACCCGCAAGTGTATCAAGCGATAAATTATTTTCCCAGTGGTCAAATGAATAACCCGGGTTCGGAATAGCTGTAATGGTCACGGGTACATCATCAAAATAAATTCCAGCCCAGGGATATTCTTTCGGAATGACAGTACTGATCTTGATAACACCGGCTTCAGCCGGTTCTACGCGAAGAGCGATATCAACCTGCTCACCTAATTCAAAATATTCCTGTAACTGCTGTCGCTGAAAGACACGCCGGATATTATGGAACTCCTGGAGATCATAAACATTATTCAGCCAGCTAAGCGAGTCCGGGGATCCCCAACGTGCGCTTTGACGGTTTATTTCCGAAGCGATTTCAGCTGCATTATTTTCGATTATAGCCAGTGCTTTCTCAGGTGTCCAGTATTCGTTCATCAAATCTGCAAACCGGTTGATGAAATATAGTTTGAATTCAGGATTTTGCAACAGGCTGTTCATCATATCTGTGTACAGGTTTTGTTGAGCGGGATGTGCAAGTGCTTCATCCAGGATATTGGTTGTCACTGAAACACCATTCCCCTGGGCATACGTCACATCAAAAATGATATATCTCCAGCGCAGATCTGGCGCTCTGTACATCCGTGTATTATTGAAATACATGCTCGAAAACCAATCCCCGTTAGCGAGATACATCTCTGCAGCAAAATAATCAACCCAGTTTTCCCAATCGACACGTTTCTTAGCCTCTGCAAAATTGTCCGGGTCATTCATATCATGCTGAATGAGAAAATCACTCATGGAAAAAAAATCATCACCTGTACCTTCGTCTACGAGATAATGTTCATCTTCAAAATAGGAGGATAGTATCTGATCGACCAGTTCCGGATCAGCACCATGGTTGTCACGGACATAATATTCATTCGTAACTTCCCTTCCGCCATAATGTCCCCAATATTCTCCATTGATGAAGACCGCCATATGCTGATATCCTGTAGAAGCACAATGTGTAGGCAGCGTAAGTTGATTAGCCAATATGTCACGCATTCGCGTGCTGTTCCAGTCATCATCCATATTCCGTACACGGAATTCACGATAGCTGGTGATGCCCGGTTTGTCTCTTAAGAAAATGGGATAATGCACTTCATCCAGAGCACCAAAATCTTCATCAAAAGAAAACTGCATTGACTTCTGGTCAAAAGCAATTGAATATCCGCCTACAGGACGCATGCTTGCATTTTCTGAAAAAGCAAGATTCTTGTATTTATCAAAATATTCAAGATGAACAGGCGCTTTGATTCCCTGACCATAATTATCATATGCAGCGAGACCACCACTTCCGTCATTAAACAAATCACCTGGTGTTGCAGAAATACTTAGTACCGGCAGATCGCTTTTTTCTCCAATAAAATAAGTAGCACAAGCAGTCTGTCCGGCTAATCTTCCGGTTTCAAAGCTTCTCGCTTTTACTACCGTTGTACTGTTGATTGTAAACGGACCGGTATAAATTTCAGATTCATTTGTCGGTTCACTCCCATCCGTAGTATACCGTACATCATTTCCTTCTATGATAACAGTCTGATCGGTCTGATAAAAACCTGCATCCGGAGAAATGACCGGTTTTTCTGAATACCCCGATAGACAATTATTACCATTCGGTGCTGCTGCTGTAGAGCTGTCCGTAAGACACCAATCTCCTGTATCATCCATTCGCATGATAGAATTGCCGGGCAACAAATAAGGCATCTCAATGCTATCAGTAACTACACCGACTGCATCAAACAACCTCACTGTCTCTCCGAAACCGATTTTAAAATTGGTATGATACAATGAGGTTATGATGTCATTGAAAAAAGAAGGATTAGGACCGTAGAAAACATCAGGCGTATGAATGCCAAAATGCAGCCACGTTCTTCCGGAGAGATCGCTTGAAGCGGGTTCAATATTGTGAACTTCAATAGCAAGCACATTTTGACCCGTGATGAGCAGTGATGCAAGTTCGGATTTTGAAATCGGGAACACATCCGGGCTTCCGCCGGTGTATAGTTGCGCCTCATGGTCAACAGTTGCCACAGTGGTATAATCAGGTGTGCCGTCCGGCATATTTGAACTGCGGAAAATTTCAATACCGTTGAGGTACGCTATGAATGCATCGTCATAATCCATGCTTAGGATGGCGCTATCAAGTTTGGCCGGGTCTGCAACATTGAACCTGTGCCGGTAATAAAATGCAAGTGTAGAATCCGGTATGGTGGTCACATCATCGTCATCTCCGTATCCAAAACCACCTTGTGCATTATCCCATGCACTATCATCAAAGGTCAGCGATGTCCAATCAGCAGGAGGGTTTTCGGTTCCAATAAATAATCGCCAGAGATCTCCTTCATTCAGTGCGGTTTCCCAGTGGTCGATAGCAGATTGGCCCAGGCCTCCCCTGTTTTTGCCAGAGGCAAAGATGAGAATACGCTCGCCGGCTGGCAGGCTATGATCAGGAAAGGTCCATTTCGGATTTTTACTATCGCTGAGGCTGAAGCCGATGAGATTTTGATCCGTCGGGCCGGCATTGTAGACCTCTATCCAGTCCGGATATTCGTTGTTCTCATCTGCCAGCAGGTAAGCATTGGTCGGGGATACTTCGGATATAACCAATTGGGCCTTAGCCTGGAATGGAATCAGGAATAAAATGGCTGAGATATAGAAAATGGTTTTCATGATGTGGATCATTGAGGGAAATAAAGATAGAAAGTTGTGTCACGTGAGGACAGGGGTGAGGGTGTAAAGATGGTGAATTTTTGAAATAACAATTCATCCGTCAAATCCGACAATTCAGTCAACTGCATTGAGCCCACATCCTTATGAGTTCGGCAAAACAAAGTGGTCAGGGGTACTTTTGCCGCATGATCAATTCAACGAATATTCAGCAAGGAGAAGCCTCAAAGGCCGGACGTATTACGCTGCCTGATTTCATTGGCGACCTTCCGCATGCCATCTTTCATGTCGATCGGGGCATCCTGTTCAATTTCATCCAGCTTTTCAGGCGACCGGGTGCTTCTATTGAAGAGTATCTCGCCGGAAGACGCAAGGTATTTTTCCACCCTGCCAGCTACCTGGTGGTAGCATTACTTGTTAATTATCTCGTGGTGAAGCTGATCAACTTGCATTTCTATGATGCAGCAGAACTGACTACAATGACTCCGCTGGCAGCGCAGGCCATCCGGGATTATGATGCCATGCAATGGTGGTTTTTAGAGCATACCTATCTCTACATCCTGGTAGCTATTCCTGCATCTGCGGGTTTTCTTTTTACCATTTTCCGTTTGGCGAAAAGAAAATTGAATATTGCTGAAACAGCGATCATTGTCCTGTTTACAATTGCACAGGGTGTATTGATTCAAAGTCTCATCTACCTCAGCTTTGGCTGGATCCATGATGGTTCTTTCCGTCGTGGTATGGAGACGGTCAATATGTCGATCCTGATCCTGTATGCATCGTTTGTTGCCTATCAATTAATGCCCACGATAAAAAGTAAAGTGATCAGAATATTATCATCGTTTTTATCTGGTGCAGGTCTTGCCATTGTGTGGATTGTATCTGCGTATGGATTGTATGTGGTGATGCAATAAGGTGGTCTTTCATGGTGCAATTCGTTTAGATCCCTGATCGTTATCTTCCCGGAGATAAATACAATAAAATTTTGCTTAAATATTTAAGAGGTCATATTGTGGAGGCAAAGTCATCCCACTGTGACATTTGGTACGTTCGATCCATTACAGTATTTCTGCTATTCTTGCTTGGTTTTCAGCTTATGTCATGCATGCCTGTGATTAAACTGGTATATGGTATCCATAAACCAAGGTATGTTTCAGATTCAGCTGTTGTCAAATATTACAATCGTCTTGGGTTGCAGGGTGAAATTTACAGATTGAAAGATTACAACAGTGGTAATCGTAAAAAATTTCGATACTTAGGGAATACAATGCCGGATGTTTTACTCTTTAATTCCAAAGGATATCTAACGAAATTTGATATTGATTGTAGCAAAGGTCTGGATTCAATAGTAAAACTGTCACTTCATGATATCGACAGTATGAGTTTAGAAGGAAAATCGATTCAGGATTTTATTGATGACACCTATGTAATTAATAATTTAAACAATAAAGAAATCCATCATCTGAACATGCCTTTGTATGTAGTAAAATTTGCGGATTACGCAGGCAAATTGAATAAAGAGAATGTTCCGGCATTGATAGCACAACTAAACTTACGTTCAGATATTCATTATGTAATACTGAATATGGATTACTCGGTTCCTGAATAGATGATTTATGACGCTGCCTCTCTCAATGTCACTTACGAATTTATTTTTCCTACTACCAAACCTTAAATATCTCCCGGCTGCCCGACACATACATCTCATTTACACCTTTCATCTTTTCGTTCATCTTCCGGTTTTCCTCTGAATCTTCCATATACTTCTCCCAGCTTTTCTCATACGCTGTGAGATTTTCAAATTGACTGACCATGATGACCCTGTGCCATTGTCCGGTCATGTCGGTCATGATATGAAGCATGTTTGATTGGCCGCCCATCACTTCTTTGAAAAGCTTTGCCATTTTTGAAGCATTTCCAGGTTTGCAGATAAAGGTGTCGTGTACGATGATCATGATTTTGGTTTTATTTTATAACAAGCCGTTACGCAGAAAGTTAATTATATATTTTTAGTTTAAAAAATTAACCTCTTGCTAAATTAATGATTAAATCCAAAGAAGAACCTTTCAAGATTCGAACGTCTCATTTTATACTGGATGATATTGTTGGAATTAAACCTATTAACAGTCAGACTCCATCATACTCAAATAAAGACAATATCACGGGATTCATTAAAAATCCTGATGGAAGGATTGCTTAGAAGTGTCAGGACCATGAAAGACAGGTTTGACTGGAAGAACTGATATATAATCAATTCTTTCCCGTTATGTTTATTTAGTAAAAGGTCTGACAGTTCTTTAATTTGATTGTTGTATTGTATAAGGCGCATCCAATCCATTCTCTTTTCTTCTTCAGTAAAATTCCAATTACAAGTATCATGATTGGACAAATGTTTAGTTGAGTCTGAGTAAATCGAATCAATACATTGTTGTAACTCAGTATTTAGGCTTTGAGCCAATAATAAACTATGATTTTGATAACAGGATACAGAAAAAAGTAGAACAATGTATATTCTCAACATTGTTCTGCCTTTTGTATTATGATATTGACAATATCCTATCATGGACAATCTAATCCAGATCCTAATGAAATATCAAATCCATTTGCAGCGAAAATAGCCGGTTGAAGAATCGCCGCGCTCCTCTGATTAAGGCATGGTGAAAAATTTCAATCCACTATAATTTTCCTCACCACTCTCCCTTTTTTCACCTCAACCACCAACTCATACATACCCGGCGGAATTTCAAGCAGAAGTGTTACATTTCCATTCCCGGCAACAGGTGTTAATACTTCGTGTCCCTGCAGATCAAATAATCGTAATGTCGCTGGTTCGTGATGATTCCATACTACATTCATAACGCCCACTACCGGATTTAGTGTGAAACGAACATCCAGTTCTTCCTCAAGTGTTGATTGCACAGAGACGTTAAGACATGTCAGACCAAAAACTGTATCCTGAAAAAATGTGATCGTATCCACTATTGAACCACCAGGACAATCAATGGTGTATTCTACCTGTCCTTTAAAACTTCTCACCAGCGCAGTTCCATTGGCATTCGTAGTAGCTGCAGTATCCGTCCACCATTGGTGATAAACGAGATCAATAAACGCCTGCCCTGATGGTTTGAGACTCCAGTCCTGACGAAACAGCGGTGCATTGTTAAACCAATGTGCTCCATCCCAAAATCCCCACATCAGGATCGCATCCACGCTGGGATGACTAAACGACATCGTATAAAAATCACGCAGATATTTCGCAGCGAGATCTTCATTGATCAATGGATGCATATCAAATTCAGTGATCTTTGCTCTGATGCCAAACGTTGTGTAATAATCATCCAGGATATCATACAATTCCGGGATACCCGTCGGTGCCGCATCGATGTGCGCCTGAAATCCAATCCCTTTCAATTTAACGCCTGCATCTACGATCTCTTGGGTGTATTGCTTTACCTGGTTACTAAAGAATGCAGAACTACCTCTTCCAAATGTTGTGTAATCATTTACATAAGTGACCGCATAAGGATCAATTCCGAGAAGTTTATTAAATGCATCCACATAAATTTCACGACCTGTAATATAACCTGGTGTGCCTTTTAATGCATTGGCCAATTCCTCAAGGACAGAAGATTCATTGATCACATCCCAATCGGAAATATTGCCTGCGATGCCCGGAAAAATTGTGATGGATTCGATATGATTGAGTATGCGGTCTCTCAGATACGTCGGATTATTTTGATTGGTCTGCATATCTCCTGGCATATTGCTCCAACCTGGCCACAATAAATTATGTCCGCGCACCTGGAAATGGTGATCTGCAAGCCACTGTACCGTATTCCCGACATCCTGGTGATCGAGGCCAAACCAGTTTTGCTCCCATGCCTGCCATTTCATACTATTTTCAAGCACCACGGTATTGAAACGATGTCCCGTACCATCCAGGTCAAGCAAATGATTTTGATAGGAAGTATTTTGTTCAGGGTTGCCGGCAATCAGATGTGTCGCTACTGCAGAACCGAATCCAAATTGATGATCAAGAAGCCGCACATGCACATTCACATCCGGCATGGGTTCATCATTTTCATTTTGTACATAGATGTAGAGATCAGCTTTCCGGATCTCTTCAATTCGTTCTGCTGCAGATGCACGCCATGGTGCATTAGGTTCATAACCGCCATATTGGTCATTGTTGAGTTGCATAGGCAATTCAGACAATTCAATTTCATTTTCATAATTCAACAATGCAATTCCACCTGTCTCGATCACCTGGTTTTGCCAGTTGAGAAGAAGTACTAACTGGAATTGGCCGGCTGTAAAATCTTCTGACGCTTTGAACGGAATAAGAAATTGCTGCCAGCTTGTATCCAAAGAAAAAGTAAATGAAAACTCGTCTGTGAAATTAACGGCATGCTGAAGATTCAGGCTCACTTTGGCTTGCTGGTCCACGGCCCGCAGCCAGATCACAAACAGGCATACATCGCCCTGGAGAATGGGTTGTACATTTTTCAAACCATACCCGCTATTCCATTGTGGCCCATCGATCAACGAAATATTGAGATGGATTTTTCTTGAAAAATCCTGGCCACTTGTATTCTGATCAGTTGATATGATGGAACCCCATGAGTAATCGGATTGCAGATTGGAAGTCTCTGTATTGTGAAAGATCCATTCCCCTTGAGGAAGGCCGTAAGTAGATTGCAGTTGATTTTGCAGTGTTGTATGATAGTTGTCCTGGCTGAAAGCTATTGTATGCAAAACCAGAAATACTACACATAAATATGACTGTGCAAATTGGTTTAATTTCATATGTCTAAGATAATCAATGAATAGCTGGTGCTTCTTCCACCACTATTATCTTTTACCAATACTTCTTTTTTTACAAGATCGTTTATATCCCGAACAGCCGTATCGGAAGAGCATTTAGCTATCAGAGCCCATTTTGATGAGGTGAGTTTACCGGTAAATCCATTAAGCAATTTATTAATCATAAGTTTTTGACGTTCATTCATGGATGTATGTTTATACTTTTCCCAAAAACGCGCTTTTTGCAAAACATTTGCAAGTGTTTCACCAGTTGCTGATAAGGCCCGATCCAAACAACCTAAAAACCATTCAAGCCACTCATTGATATCCAACGTTTCCTTTTGTGTGTACTCGAGTATATCGTAATATGCATTGCGTTCCTTTCTTATTTGAGCAGACATGCTATAAAAGCGGTTACTGGTTTTGTCTGATCGCGCGAGTTGCATATCAGCTATTGCTCGTGCCATACGGCCATTTCCATCATCAAATGGATGTATGGTTACAAACCATAAATGAGCGATAGCCGCTTTGATTACAGGATCTATGTTGGTTTCTGTATTGAACCATTTAATAAAGTGGACCATTTCATCCTGCAAAATATCTGCATCAGGAGCTTGAAAATGGACTGTCTCCCGGCCCATCGGGCCTGAGACCACTTGCATTGGATCGGATTTATCATTATCCCGCCACTTCCCTACTACGATTTTTTGCATACCACTTCTTCCTGTGGGAAACAAGGCGGCATGCCATCCAAATATGCGATCCTCAGTAAGCGGTGCTTTATAGTTTTGTGTTGCGTCCAGCATCATTTCAACTATGCCTTCAACGTTTCGATCAACTTGAACAACACCTGCGATATCCAATCCTAATCTTCTTGCTATTGAAGATCGTACCTGTTCAACATCAAGGACTTCACCTTCAATCTCACTGGATTTAATGACATCCGATGTTAAGGTCTGAAGATTTGCCTCTGCCTGTAAACTAAACCCTAAGCCCTCCATTTGACCCAGAAGCTTTCCTTGCTTATGACGCACCTCTATGAGCAAGGGTGTGAACCTATCTTCAACCCAGGTAAAATGAGGCCATCCCTTTTGTTGATATATATAACGAGGCATTTTTACTCCTTTTGCGGCGAATATATACATTTTTCGCCGCAAAATCATTTATTAGCCGCATAATTTGCGGCGATTAAGGGTAATAATCAACGCAAATCTCTATTTGATATACTTAGAACTCACCCCCTTCCCCTCTCTTTCGAAATGCCAAGACTTACGAAAATTATCTCCCTAAAGAGAGGAGTGATTTGATTTGAATGTATAAACTTACCGCCCCTCTCTCGGGGAAGTTATTTCTAAAAAGATACTCTTAATTAGAGAGGGGAAGGGGGTGAGTTACAAATTGCTTATTCTATCAAATTATGCGGCGAATAAGCCCTCTATTCGACGCACGGGAGGTCGTAAGTGATTGAGACGTAATCTCAATTCTTTTTACCGGCATTTTCTTTCAGGAGGATCCCAATGGCAGAATCTCTTTCGGATTTATCAAGCCAATCCTTTATGTCTACCGGTTTGATGGTGTCATTATATTTGAGTAAAGCCAGATCACAAACCCGGAATCCTTCTCCGATTTGATTCCCATATTTTTTCTTCCAGAGCATTAAATTTAAATTTCCCATAGTGACCAGTTCATCATTGAGCTTCATCAGTGCCATTAAAGTCACAGGCATCTTACGCTTTTCATAAGAGCCAATTGCACCTAGTATGGTTGGCCAGACAAATGGGCTTCCGTATTTTCTTCCACGAAAAATACTATGGGGTTCAGTTGAAACAACTTCTCCAAGGATTTCATCCACATATGGGTAATCCGAATCTAATAACACATAGACACATTTCCTCCCGCTTTCATTTGTACACCGGTAATTCATGATTTTGTTTGCGCAGTCTTCTAAAACCCGTCGATCTCCAAGTGATAACAATATCTTTCCTACCTCAATTTCAAACCGGCAAGGCATATTCATCTTTTCATAATAGTTTTGATACGTTCGTTTGGCTGTCAACGTGTCGCCGTGATAAAGCAGGTTTTCACAGGTGAAGTTGAAAGAATAACCCAATGGACAAATGGAATCCAGAAAATATCCTGCTGCTTTAGTTTTGGGTAATTCATGTGTTTCTGCATACCATTTACGGATAGTGGAGATAAGTATTTCCTGATCCATTGCAGGAAGGTTGGAGAAGAGCCGATCAGAAAATGCAGCATTATCAAAAAAATCACACCATGTAATAATCTCTATCAACTCCATAGCCATATCCGAAACACTTAAATAAAACGAAGGCTCATCCCAATCCCAGCCTGGAACAACTAATCGGGTAGCAGCATGATTATCCAGGTAATCAAACAGGAGGGGAATGGATTCAGTAGTGGGTTTATGAATGAGTTGGGATGCTTTTGGATACAAGCTTTTACCAAATGCACTTCCAAGAATCCGATCAAATTCAGTCGTATCTTCTTCATACAAAATGTATAATTCGTCCCTCAGATAGCCTGAAACTCTATACGGAAATTCAGAATACCATGCTAAGCATATGGCATGAAAGAAGGAGTCGACTTCATTATGGATCGGAGATTTTAAATACAAAATGGTTTGTTGAATATCGGATGAATATGTACGCAAGACAGATGTATCGGCGGTTTTCAAAATGGAATCCCAATCCATACCTTTTCTTATATGTTCAATGAATGATTCGTGGAGATTTCTGGCAGCCTGGTAATTCTGTGCATCCTGTCCGTAAAGCGTCAGGCTGATAAAAAAAATGAGGAGGAGATAAAGAGCTCTCATATGGCAGGATAATATGGAGTTAAGGTAAGGTGTTATTTTGTTGACCTTGTAAGGAATATGGCTTCTCCAGCAAAAACTGCGGGCTCCTTTTTAATTATGCTCTAAACAGCTGAGCCAATCCCTTGTGAATTGACATCATCCAAATATCTGCTGATACCTCGTTGCTTGATTTTATCTTCGAGTTGAATAGCTACGCTGCGGCTTTCACATTCAATTTGATGAATAAGTATCCAGGGAATTCCTTTTTTAGTAAATGATGATTTACCACGATTATGCTCATCAATTCGAATTGAGAGATGTTCAGTTGATCCGACATAATATTTGTTCATTGAAGAACTGAAGAGGATGTAGACAACATACTTGGTGAAGTGTATTTGTTATCTCTAAAATAAAAAAGCCTGACCAAATGGTCAGGCTTTTTGTGGAGGATAACGGATTCGAACCGTTGACCCCCTGCGTGCAAGGCATAGCCAAAGTGTTTTCAAATGGTCTAATATGGACATATATCATTGATAATCAGATATAAATTGTCCATAAAGATTTTGATAAATCCATATGAAACCATAATTTGCATGCAAATTGCATGCAATGATTTCAGTTAAAATTGTTCTTGACGAGCGGACTAAAAAGAAAGACGGAAGAAGTCCGTTAAAACTTCGCATCGTCCACAATCGAAAGACATATCATATTACCCTGGATAAAAATCTGCTGGCTTGTGATTGGGATGATAACAATCAAAGGGTTAAATCTAATTGTAAGGATATCCAGAATACTACCAGATTCAATGCTATTCTAAATGGCAGAAAACAGGAAGTTTATGACCTTCTTGTGAAGCTCCAGGACGAAGGCCATTTGAATGACATGCCTTTTTCAAAGATCAGATCCTTCCTCACTAGGAGTTCAGATGAATTATTACTTCTCGAATTCGGTGAAGAAATTATCAAGGAATTCGTTCAAAGCCGGAGAATCGGGAATGCTAGGGTTTACCGTACTCTATTATCAAGCCTAAGCACTTTTCTAAAGAAGAAGGATGTCTCGATCCTTCATGTGAATTACAGTTTTGTAAAAAAATACGAGGCTTGGTATTTAGGCAAGGGAAACTCATTGAATGGATTGAGCGTGCATTTAAGGACCTTACGTGCAGTGATCAATAGAGCGATCAAAGAAAAACGATTACCCCAAGATCACAATCCTTTCAGCGAATACAGGATCAAAAATGAGAAAACCAAGAAACGGGCCATCAAAACTGATGCGCTCCAGGCAATTCGAGATTTTGAACCCTTAACTGAAAGGCAGAAAAGAGCTAAGCAGTTCTTCATGTTTAGTTTTTTAACAATCGGGGCGTCTTTTGTAGACATCGTCATGCTTAGGTTATCCGATATTGTAGACGGACGTATTCATTACAAACGACGTAAAACTGGAAGGCTCCATAATGTACCTGTGACCCCTGCCCTACAAAGAATTATTGATGAGGTCACAATTAATAAGCAGACAGGTGATTATATTTTCAATGTCGTTAAATCAGAAGACCCAATAAGGCAATCTATAGAAATCAGAGATGAGCTGCGTCGCTATAATAGAACACTCAAGGAAATTGGTCAGGTTTGTGGAATTGCAATACCTTTAAGTTCATATGTAAGTAGACACAGTTATGCTACTATAGCAAAGAACAAAGGAGTTCCGGTGGAGGTAATTAGTGAAGTTTTAGGGCATACCAACATTGCGACAACAATGATATATTTGGATGAATTTGAACAAGCAGCAAAAGATAAGTTTCACGATTTGGTAATAGAGTTGAGGAGTTGAAGCAAAGTATTTGATCTCTTTCACTCCATTCATTCCACGACACGTTAATTATCTAGTGCGGTGAGAGTGAAAAGGTCTTGCTTTTTTATATTAAGCGCAGCTAAAAATTAATATGTAACTTCATGCAAGTTTTCGAACCTTAGATATTTTTTGAATATTATGTTTATATGGCAAAACCATTGATCTTTAAGGCATAGAACCTTAACCAAAACTATTAACAGTGATCATTCTTATTTTTATCATTCGTTCCCTTAAGATATTATTCCTAACGGTTATTTTCCTTCTTGCATTTATCTTTTGTTTTAACATTAAGTTGAGAGCAAAAATATTAAGATGGTATCTGCAAAAATGTGGATCTGCATTTTTGAAAATTGGCCAACTCATATCGATGCGTTACGATTTGTTGCCGAATGAAGTTTGCAATGAACTTTTGCACTTGCTAGATTATGTGTCACCTGTTCCTTATAAAAAGATACGATTAATAATTGACAATGATCTTGGCTCAAGAATAGAAAAGTTTGATTTCATAAATGTTCAGCCTTTAGGAGCAGCTTCAATTGCACAGGTACATCAAGGAAAATTGATTACCGGAGAGAAAATAGTAGTGAAAATATTGAGGCCAGGTATCAAGCGCCAGTTTGAAGTTGATTTTATTTATCTGCGTTTGTTTACTGCAATGATTGACCTTTTAGGTTTATTCAAAAATATTAGCACTTATAAAATGATTACTGAGCTAATCACACTTACGCGAGAGGAATTCAATTTCAGAAGAGAAGCGGGAAGCCTCAATGAAATGCATGAACTCATGGAAAGAGATGATGTGGCCCACTATGCTCCAAAGGTTTATTTTGATTTCTGTAGTGCCAATGTAATCACAATGGAACTGATCGAAGGAACTTCGATTAAAGACATCATATTGGCACTTGAGACCAAGAATCAAGATTTACAATCAAAACTAGAAGAAGATGGTATCTCGCTAAAGCGCTCAGCTAGAATCATCGTACGATCAATTTTGGAACAAAGTATGCGACATCGGTTATATCATGTAGACCCGCATGCAGGAAATCTCATTGTTATGAAAGATGGGACTCTTGCATGGATAGACTTTGGAATGCTTGGCTGGCTAGATGAAAAATTATGGACAGGACAATATAGAATGAGAAAGGCGTTGGTAAAAGGAAACATCCATGAAGCCTACTTAAATTTCTTAGAAACATTAGAACCTTTACCTCGGAAAGATCTTTCATTTTTCGAAACTTCGGCCAAGGAATGTTTTCGTGACTGGATCAATGCATCAAAACGTCCAAATTCAACCCTCATACAAAAAAGCAGTGGTTTTTTTTTTAGTAGGCTATTGGTTTTGATTCGGAATGAAGGACTTTCTATGCCCACAAATCTAATCCGGTTATATCGCTCCATAATAATAGCTGATATTGTAAGCCTGAAGCTTTATCCAGAGCTAGATTGGGTAACGGTCATGGAAGAATTTATTCAAGACGAGGAACAACGTTTGTTAAAAGCTGGAATTGCCGACTCATTTAACCCCTATAAAATCGCCTCCTCGCTAAACGTGTTGTTTACAGTTCCTCGACTTACCGAAAGGCTTTTCTCCTGGTTTGAAACAAGTCTACCTGAATTAAGGCGGGAATACAATTTTCAGGCTAATCGTTTCTTCATATTTATCAAGTGGATTTTACGGTTTATTAAACTTGCAGCTATAATTTTTCTAGTCTTAGTGTTTGTTCGGCTTTTACCCATTTCAAACTCTATATTTGGAGTTTCGACAGGCAGTTTCCTTGAGGAACCTTTCGATATTGCGCCGATTTATGTAATCATTTTTGATATCGGACTGCTGATAATATTGTCAAATTTTATTCGCAGTCTCGATAAATCGAGTTAAAATTGTCCTATATTTAAGAATCCTAAAATTTAATTTTATGCCAACTACTCAAAAAAAAGACACTAGAACTGAAAACATCAGCGTTAAGAAGGAAACAGCTTCAAGTGTAGCTGACGCTCAGACTGAGCTTTTTAATTCAACTCAGGATCTCTTCTTTCATGGAGTTAGCTTCTTTTTTGGCGCTTTCCGCGCCAGCCTTCACGCCGCAAGTACATTTAACAGAGACTTAATGAACGAAGTTTCTAGATTTTCCCAATACGGTTCTAATCAAGTACCATTAATTTTAGAGAAAAACACAAAAGTTCTGGAAGAAATGATTGAACAAACAGATAGGACAATCGAAAACATGAATTCACAGATTAATAACTCTCGTCAAAGAATTGTTATTCACGAAGAAATAGATTATAGCAAATTGGCTAAAATGGTTGCTGAAGAATTGAAAAACAATCCATAGAAAAGCAATCAAAATTATTATTTGAAATTGATTTACATCCGTAGGGTATAACTCCTAACTCTATTGCATGAAACTTATGGGTAATTTTATTTTTTCCTTGGCAGCTGCTAAGGAAAAACTTCGACCACCTCTTTCTTTTTATGAGTTAACATCTGAAGAAAGAATTGCCATTACTAAGAACAAATCCAATTTAGAAAAGAACTTTCTAGTGCGAATTATTGCATTAATTACGCTTGGTAGACCGCGAACCTGTATTGTTGGATTTGTGGGCTTTATGCTTGGCTATAGCTATACCGGTGCAGGATTTTCATTCGAAATGTTGCTGGGGGCTTTCTTAAGTCTGCTGATTGGGTTTTCTGCCAATCTGCATAATACCTATACTGACCTGGAAGAAGACTCTGTAAATATCCCTGGCAGATTATTTGTATTAACGGCTTATGGGTATAGAAATATTTTTAATTTTCTTGTTTTGCTTGATATTTTCATGATCTTTTGCAGTGCTCTTCTAGGATTACACTTCTTTATATTTATGCTCCTGGCCGTATTAGGATTACAACAATATTCGTTCCCTCCAGTAAGAGCTAAGAGTAAACCAGTTCTCGGTTTATGGGTATTTGCTCAAGCTGTTGTTTTTCCCTTCATCTTTGGATGGACTATTAAACCTGAACCATTAAACGCAGTTTTGCTTCCTTCCATCTTTAGCTCTAGCTCTGAACAAATTTATAATATTAGTTCGATTTTTCAATCAGCAATCCCACTTTCTCTGAAGCACCTATTCGACTATAAGGAAACACTAATTCCATTGATCTTTCAAGGAAACCGTTATTGGGCAATGTATTTATTTCTCACCATTTGGTTTATAGCCAAAGGTACCTTCAAAAATGTACCTGATTATTACGGTGACAAATCAGCCGGAATAAAAACTTCTGCCACCGCATTTAGTTCCTATAGGAGAGCAGCTTGGTTCACTACGTTATTTACTTTCACAGCTTATTTAAGTTTAGTTATATTGGTATGGCAGGGATTGGAAAGTGCTATTCTGCTTTATTCTTTAATATGGCTGGTTCCGGCAATGTTAAATTGTCAAAAATTAATTTCCGCAAAAAGTTCGACCAACGCAAACGAATGTTTAAAAATTGATATGTTTATTTCGGTGGGATTTATATCTACGATATTATTACTAATCTTTCCTACCTCACTAAACATTGCGTTTGTTGCAATAGGCCTTATTATTTTGGCATTAACTGATTCATTAAAGTTTGACTCAAGGCAAAGTTCGTTCGTTTCTTCAATTTCACCGGAATTTACACTTTCCAATAAGAGTTAATAAAAATATTTTTTAGTAGCTACAAACTAGCTAGGTATTCCCTAAATTTTATTAATTGCCCTTGTAGTTTGGTTACTGGAATATTAAAACTTAACCTATAAGAACCTGGCTCCTTAACTCCAAAGATCGAACCTGGAATAATTTCCAACTCTGTTTTTAATAAAGCTGCTTCTATCTCACTGTGAGAATCAGTTAGTCTTAAGAATATAAAGTAAGTTCCTTCGGGATTTAGATAAGGAATCCCTAACGAATCGAAGACATCTTTGATCATGCCTCGACATTGCCAATAACTTTCCATTGGGTCATAATTACTACACAATAGATATTTTGCTACTTCCTGCCCAATGGAAGAAACAGAACCTGCACTAAAATTGATCACTTCCATGCAGTTTTCTACAATACTTAGGTTGCCATATATCCATCCGACTCTATATCCGGGAACGTTATAAAATTTTGAAATACTGCTTACTACAACACCCGAATTGCAATAGGAGGTGAGCGATGAAAAAGTTGATTCAAATATTAACCGAGAATAAACTTCATCTGATATATACATTAGTTGGGGAAAATCGTTTAAAATCTCAACCAAGGCCATTATTTCATTGATCGTAAATACGGAACAAGTAGGATTATGTGGAGAATTAATAATTATTATCCGCGTTCTCCTAGTGATCTTGTTGCGAATTTCATTTGCATCAATACTTGCCCTGTTTTTGTTTATGGTTACACAATAATAGACTGGTACTCCTTTGGATAATTTAACCAAACTTGCATAAGCGGGAAATCCTGGTTCAGGAATCAATACCTCGTCTCCTTCAATCAATCGAGTACGCAATACAAGGTCAATTCCATGAATTGCCCCATTTGTAATTACGGCGTTTTCAATATTACTATTAAAAACGGAATCACGATAGATAGAAGCTATTACTCCTCGCAAAACAGTATCACCACCTGGTTTACAATAATTATTAAATGAAATTTTACTTAGAAGATGGATGATGAAATTTTCATCAATCGGTAAAGTTGGATTCATTTATTTTGTTTTAAGCGAGAATCAGTTTTGATAAAATCAAATCAAAAACATATAATTTGGTTGAAAATAAATATTCTACTTAGCAATTTTCTTTAAATTTTAAGAACTAATTAGAAATTATTTAGTTCAAAGATGAGTACAAAGATGAAATTTTATTTAGACGTTTTCAATACTTGCAAGTTATAAGTTTCAAGCCGTAAATAAATTCAAAATGGAAATATGTGTCTAAATAATATTTCATTTGCAACTATTATTCACGAAACTCAACAAATTGCTCTTCCCCTTTTTTATTGATACGACCACTTATCATATCGTAAAATAATACTATATCGCCTCCTATACCATAAAATGGGTATTTAAAGATAACAGGCTTATTTTTTTCAAAAAATAAATGCCCAAATAAAGCAAGACAATACCCAAATACCGAGATAACGGCAAACAACCAAATCTTACCAATAAAAAACACAAGAATGAAACAAATAAAAATGATAATATTAGCTGCAAAATGCAGTATGCGATTTATTGGATTTCTATGTTGTGAAAGGTAATATTTATAAAATTCTTTAAAATTATTAAACTGCTTTTTCTTACTCATAAGTGAACGAGGAATTCGTGTGATAAGAATAATCAAGAACTTACTTCTTCTTTTTTTGGATCTGTGTGAAAATATAACTTTCTAGCTTCAAACATGGCATTAATAATCTTATGGGGCTGTTTCCATTCAAAAGCCCAGATTACCCATTTCGTTAAATTGAGCAATCCTCTTACTTCAACAAGAGATTGGCCTAATTTATAAATACTATCAATGCGAGCGTTAATACATGAATCGTATTCGAAGTCTTTCTTCGCCAACAATTCTTCTGCAAAGGCCCATGAACCTTCTCTTGCATTAGTAATACTGAACTGAATCACCAATGAACTGTTTCCTGAATGAAGACCGAATAGCGATAAAAAAGGTGATACTTGATTCAGGTCTGTAAGAACCTCTAAGACCATAGAAGCGAGTATATTATTGATACTGTTGAAATCTTTACGTATCTCTTGTACATTTTGACCACTTGCACTTTCTACTGCAGCAATACCCAAGTCGAGATTGATATGTGCGTTCATTCCCAGCATTAAGTGCTGAACAACAAGTAAGTCAAATTTGCGAGCTGATTGAAACGTAAGTTTCCAAGGCATAGTAGGGATTTTATTATCCCTAAATAACTGTACTGCATTGAGAAACCGATTTGCGAATATCACATCGAATTTTTCCATTCGTGCTGGATTTTCGAATTCTTTTCTATTTATTCCTTCTTGTACTCTGACGGTAACCTTATGATATAATGTCGCAAAGAACCCAATTCGATCATTCGACTTAATGCAATCATGGATCAACAATTCTAATTGCAGTACTACCTCATCAATGGTAGTAGCACGTCCAAATTCCAGTCTTATTTCTCTATCAGATCTATGGTAAATAGGATCAATTTGTAAACTGTTGATATCTACATTCATAATTAAATTGTATTTAATAGTTATAAATGGCTATAGATCTAATCTGTATTGGAAAAAGCAAAATTTAGGAATTGGGTTTAAGTATTTATTTAAACCTTGTCTGAATCAATATAATATCTAAAAGGTACTGAAATCTATTGTCGATAATTATTAACATTTATTTTGTAAACATTTAATTCTTATCTTATTTAGGAATCCTGTGAATAAGTACCCTAGCGTTACCACCCATGGATCTTTCCAGTCTTCTACCAACCTCAATTAATTCAGCGTCTTGTGAAGTTTCATTCATAGCTTTTTTTGCGGAAACAGTTAATGGGATTTTACCTATAATGGAAGCATTAAATGAAATACCCTTTTGATACAATTTAGTAAAATTTACATCAGTAAAACGTAAATCATTTGAAATAGCACTCAGGGAAAACTGCATTTCCTTTTTTTCAGCTTTTTTATTTTTAAGGAAAAATCCAAAAGGTCCAAAAGTAGCAAATTTAGCAACTGTCATGAATTGATTGAACAATTCGCTTTTCATCGCTTGTTCAATTTCACCTGGTATACCATGCACGTTTGTAATGTCCGGAACCACCCTTATCCCAGTTCTATTGTCTATAAGATTGAAATGTAACCAATAATCAACTCTGAAATCGTGATGAGCACTATAATTTCTTCCATCTCTACCAACATTAAACATAGATCCTAGACCTAGAGAGCTACCGCTAACTGCATTTATCGTGGTGTTTGCTCTAAAAAATGCATTGTTTTGTCCATTAATAAAATCTCTATCAATTAAGAGTCGGTCATATGTATCAACAAAATTATTTACCCTTATATTAATATCTAAATTATTTATATGGATAAATGAATCCAGGGCAAATTGCCCATTTTTCAATACGATTTGTGAGGTTGCTTTATCATTTGAATTCGCTTTTGCATTCACAATCAATGAGTCAATTGTTATTTTAGCTGGATAAAATCTAGAATTCAGGGTAGAATCAGAAACTAAATTGCTTTTACGAATCCTGCCTAATAACGATTTACCTATATTTGGCACAGCTATAATATTCACTAACCTTTGATCCTTGATTTTAGACATATTGATACTGGTTTTTAACTCGCCAGAATAACTCCTTAATGTTTTATTATCAATATAGGTTATTGGAATTCTATCCCCTAATTCAAGAGAAATGTTTTCAATCTTGTATGACAGTAATCCTTGTGAAGTTGAAGGCTTAAAATCTCCTCTAAACTCTACTTCTAACTGATTTTCTATGTCAGCGATTAGAGTGAAATCATTAAAGGAAAGTTTATATTTATTCTTAGCAAATACAAGTTTTCCATATGCACTGACATTCTGAAGCAAATTTGTATATTGTGAAGTACGGATGGGTAATTTAAATTCGGAATTTGATACATCAAGTACATAAGGATAATTTGATAATTTTCTTAAAATAGATTGATTAAATTTTAAATTTTTTGAATTAAAATCTTTAATTTTCATAGCATAGTTTGTAGATTTAACTGCTCTACTTCCACTATTAGCTTTTATTACTTTTATTACGGTTTCTTCGCCTGATAAAGATTTGATATATTTAATCTGAGAGCCCTTTTTAAGGAGAAAAAGTTGTTCGCTACCAAATTGAGCATTCTCCTCTCCACTGGATGTCAATGAGAGTGTGCCTAAGAAAATATCCTCGATCGTGTTGTATACTCCCTTGCCTTGAATAGTATTATCATATAAATCTTCAAGCTTGACTGCATAAAAGGATGAATTTGAATTATCATCATTAATTTTTTTAATTACTTTAATTAAGCTTTCGCTTTCTGAAATATTGCTTTGATACAAGATTATTGTTCCAGTAGGTAATATCGAAGTTTGGGTTTCACCAAATTGACCATTTATTGATCCATCGGACATTAAAGACGCTGTTCCAACATTTAATTGCTTAACTACAAGGAGCATATCCTTAGGTGTTAAGGTCTGTGAGATAGCTGTGTTACTTATTAAAGTAATTCCTAGCATAAATAAAACAAAAATGGATTTTTTCATATTTATTAATATTGATAAGTGACAGTTAATAGTAAAATGAACTGGCTGTTTTCTTGATTTCATTCCAGCCAAATAAACGCTATTGCGTTCTTGATGAATTAAAGAACATAGTGACTAACAGTTTATATACTCTGCAGATTTACAGTTAATTATAGATTTCTTTCGCAGGAACTAAATATTGTTGCCTACAAAATACTGATACTTTTCAAAAGTGCAAACATGTTTTTGGATTGCAGTAGTAAAAATAGCTTAGCTCAGGAACGCTATTCAATAAAAGGTTCAGGATCATTGTGATCGTTTAGGTCAATTTCAGGTATCTTTTCTGCATCATCCTTTGATATAACCCGACCTCTTTTCATGTCCTTGTCACTTTGGTTCATGCCTTCTTTAAAGGCAATTGCAATAGGAGATTCTGTGTCTTTAAATGATTTATAGATCATCTCACACAAGGACCTATCTAGTGAAGCAAGTTTGTATGCTCTGTTAAAATTTTGCGTGATTGCAGATTCTTTATGTTCCATCAGATCACAGTTTTGGAGCGAACTGATAGATATTCCTCAATACTCTTAGCTGAAATCAATACTTTCTTGCCACTTACTTTACACGTTTTAATGGTTGGTAATGCCAGGAACCTTGACATCGATGTACGGCTTTTATAGCCCAGCCGTTTCATCGCAGTATCATATGAGATCCAATCCGTTAGAGGTGTCTCTTGTTGCTCAGATTTTGATTTTATGAGTTCATCAAGGAGCATCTCAAATCCCTCCTCAGAAATACAAATAAACCTTTTTCCACCAAATTCAAACTCTGTCGAATTCCTAGTGTTGAATGCATGCTTCATATTTTGAGTAGTTTTTTCTTTTAGTTAGCAACGTTAATTAAATGTGATTTTTCTAGCGCTTATTATTGGTTCCTGACCACCCTTCTTCATCAGCTTCCCTTTGCAAGTAAAATGTCCTTTCAACTAGGTATAGAGATACCGCTCCTGCCAATCCAAAGAAGCCCAACACCGGTTCGATAGAACTCAACAGTAGAAAGAATAGCCCGACAGCAATCGGGTCCAGGATACAGAGCTGAGCATTCTCATGAATAGACCAATCCCTTTCATTCCTGAGAGTGTTCCAAGTAGATTTAATACCAAGCACTTGTAAGGATTCTATCGTTTCAAGAAACTTTGGTCTGGGTTTGGACCCAAGATTAAATGCTTCAGGACCGGTTATAACTTCCTTTCTTGTAAATAATTTATGGAACAGAAGAGAACGGCCTCTATCGTATTTCTTTGGACGATCAGTTTTGGGAACAAAGAAGTCCCTTCTGATCAACAAGACATATTTGCTGATCACAATGATCATTAAGAAAAATAAAGGTAGATTGTAAACACCAGATAGATTGAGTGAAGGGATATTCGCGAATCCGTTCCAAAGAATTTCTATTCTTGTGACAAAAATGGTTAGCCAATCATCACTTGTTTTGCTAGCCTGGATATATCCTTTAAAATCGATGCCAACGATTAATTTCATCAAAATAATCGACAGTATTATTTGAAACAATGTATATGATTGGCGTCCCAATCTTTGGCGTAGTGGTAAAGTAATTGGAATAGCCAGGCTATGTATCACTTGGTGGCCTATATAAAGGATTGTGCCTAGGTTTCTGCCGTGTAGGGTGATGTAACCATAAAGTCGCCCTTCGAATTTAGACTGACGGACATTTATACCAGTTGGATTCATTTGATATATGGTATTTAAAAAGGGTTGAATGTTAATTCAGTTTTTGGCTTATTTTCACCCTTGATCCTCCCCCAAAATGAGCTGGCAGCATTTTTAATGGAATCAGGAGAAACCAAATACCAGGCAGTACACGCGAGGGCTAATACAATCATTACATCTGCCAGGGATTTAATAAACCGCGTGAATGCTTTCGCTAGAAGCCCTCCAAGAAATCTCAATAAAAAGATTCCTATAATCGCTATTACAAGCCACATTACGACTGTTATCATGTGAAATGATTTTATAGATTAGCAATGAACTTCAAAGAAGCTGCTCCATGGCTGGTAAACCATTCGCGAAAACAATCCTGTACAAACCGATATCTCTCTGTTCCTGCCGGATCAGGTTTATGCACGATGGTCACGTGTATTCCAGAAAGATCAAGGCTGCATGCATTGTTGAGGTACGCTACAACCTTATCTTTTACCTTATGGGATTTTGATAAAGATGACACCTTGTAAACATTTAATCCTGATGTATTGACTAACAAATCAGAAAAGATTATGACATGTTTGGTAGTTGCACCAGTATTGGAAACTGCTTCGGCCAGGTTGCAGATTGATTCAGCGATGTAAGAACGTGACTTAGGAGTAATGCCTTTCGAAATGCGAGAGACGATATTGCGGATTGAATCAAGGTGCTGCCTCACTCTCTGTTTTTCTTTTTCTTCAACTCTGAGAAAGTAAGAAGCTGGTGCGGGATAATGAATATAATTCATGCCTGTTAAATGTGTATCGTCAACCGTTGTGATTAACACACTTGCATCTATATTACCTAGATTCTGAACATCAAGTTCGGTTAAAGTCTGATAGTACTTCACCAATGCATCTGGTTCTAGTTGACTTGTGGTATCAGTCGTGTCAATGACTATTCCGACTGAACAGGTATTCGCAGGGGTGTCATTACATGCTGTAAAAAGACTTGTTAGACCGATTGAAAACCCTATTAGCAGCGATCGAAACCCAGTTCTTCTTCCATTTTCCTGGGTATGTTTGTCCTGACCATTTTCCTTCGTGCGGCAGGCACTTGCTGATGCATATGACCTTGAGTAAGCTATGACTCCCTCTTCATATATTGATTTGAGTTTTTGTATATGCAGTTCATGCTCAGATTCGAGGTCACATTGAAAAACCTCAAAACTAAGCTTTTCCTGTTCGAGCGTCTTAAGGTCAGATTTTGCCTTTTCTTTGGCGGTGGCTTCATATGTGTCCTTAATAGTTTGAATGGCGATTTTGGCTGAATTCTCTTTGTTCTTTTCATTCGATAATTCGACTTCAGACTTTGCCAATTGTTCAACAAGATTGAAATAGGGCATGTCCTTGGCGTGGCAATATGCAATGTATATTGCAGCAACCATGATAAGGATTGGAGTGATAAACATAATATTACTGGAAACTTCAAGCCTTAATGCTACCTGGAACAATGTGAAGAGAGATGCTGAAGCTAGAGCAAATTTAATCAGCTTTTGTTTGCCACTATCTAGTGCCCTACCAGCCCAATCACTATTGATTGCAACACCAGCACATAAGAATAAACACGACATAAGGGCAAGGACATTACTAGAATCAGCATGATGTTGTATTGCATTGTACATAAATGCGACATCTGAAGCCGATAAAATAACTGATGTTGACGCATATATTTCTGGCTTTTGAAATCTTGAAGTTCTGGTGATCGGACATCCTCCATTTTTTCGCACTTCATAGTCCAGGATTGCGTGTTTTTTTTTGGCTATCTGATCATTCAAGGAATTTTGTTTATCCTTTGAATGCACAATCTGTTGCTCATGTGGCTTTAGTTTCTCGTTCTTTTCAGGGGCAAGTTGGACATCATAATGTCCTACACGTTCTTGCATTTTGAAACTCTCAATCTCATGTGATTTATGTTTGTGAAGATTGTCGAGCCGCTTTTTTCCTTTATTGAAGTGTGCAGGAACAGCATTTATGGTTGAATCTGCAAGTGCTTTGAAACCAGACTGTCCTTGATAGTAAGTTTCTCCTCTTAATGCATGCTGTGCTGCTCTGGAAGCTTGCTGACCTACCTCATGTTTGAGGTGATTAGCCCCTTCCTCCACCTCTTTCATGGGCATTAGGTCAGAGAGGCGGTATTCAATAAACTGTGGTGGTTGGAGATCTGGATTTTGGGATTTAGGGCTGGTAATGAGTAACCAAGCCTGCATTAATATATTCTTCATTGCTTCAAGTTGAGACTGTTATCATTAATTGTCTAACCAAAAGTATTTTAAAATATAATGCCTTGTATATCAGAGTTTTATGCGAAATAAGTTGTTATTAAAAACGCAACTTTTAGTGGTTTTTCAGTTAAAAACACATCTTTAATCTCAGAATTTTGGGTTTTCTTAGCAGAAAATTCTTGAATAATCATAATTGACAGTACAAAAATTTGAGCTTATCTAATTTTAATATGTATTCCACTAAATATCAGTATTGTTAGAATTAATGTAAATTTTTTCAAAAACCTTCATAATATGAACACAGAAGTGACTTCAAATGAGGATTTAGCCCCAAGGGAAGAGGCAAAAAGATCGCACAAACCAAGATATAAGTACTTGCCTGGAACAATTGGTAACGAGGTAATCAACCAACTTGAAAAAAAAGGGTTGAGGAATGAACAGATTCATTCCCTCTTTGTAACGATGGAAGAATATTCATCCGATAAACTAGGACGTAATAAGCAATCGGCTTTTGATGATTTAATGAAGATCTTCTTAAAAGATGAGAATAAGGAATCAATCCCAGATTCAATGTCAGATCTTAAAATTAACTTGATCAGAACGCTATGTTTCGCCTTCGAATTAAAATGGGAAAATTTTAATATAACTAAATGGAAACTCGACCCTCCATTGATTGATGGCATTGATATTAGACCTATGGTTCGTAATCCAATTCGCAAGTTGGTTTTATTGGACAGGAAAAAAGTGTTTATCAATGAAGAGGATGCTAAACATTATCATGTTCAAAGTGGCCAAACAACGGAGATCAGCTTTGCAGATCGATATCAAATTGCCTTAAAACCATATATAGAAAAGGTTAAAGAATTCCTTTGGATACATCAATATCATAGTTATGGAGATAAGTATGCTACAGGTGAACATTTGGAACTTTATGCTGACGCCCACCGTAAATTATTTATTGCAATAGAAGAGAGATTGCGTAGCTCAGCCCCTATTGATTACAGAAGAATAATTGCACTTCCCCTGGGAAATGCGACAAATCAACTATCCAGCGGAATTATAACAGGTATTACTTTAGCCATTATCCAGATGCCAATTACTGCATTTGAGCATATGTGTCGATGCCTTTTTGATAAGCAATTGAAGAATAAATCTAAATTTGCAATTTCCTTGATTCCAATGAGACCATACAATTATGGACTTAGCGAATCTCACTTATTTTCAGAGTATTATTCATATAATCAACTAAATGGTAACCTCGTACCTGATATATTATTTATTGAAGAATCAACTAAAGAAACTAAAAATGAACTTCTTAAACTTCGAAATATTTATTTGGAAGAACTAGATGATTTATCAAAACCAAATAAAAGATTTTATGAAGGGGATCTTAAGATACATATAAATGACGCAATAAATTTTCTTCGTGATCAAAGGTTCCAGTTAAAGAACTTTGATCCAGAGAATTATTTTGGTCACAAAAAAATGTCACCACGTGAAATTAAAATAAAACAAGAACAACTAGAAGCTTTAAATGATTATCAACGTAATATTATGGCAGCAAAACTTAGATACTACCGACAAATGCTAAAGACCTACAATCCAAGCTAAATGTCATTTTTACAAGTACGCTTTTAGTTATAAATTCCTCCTTATTTCTACTACGGTTTCATTAATTCGTTTGGATGGATAGGAGTTATTCCAGTGATTTTTCTTATATCTTTAATAGTTGATACAACGTTCCATTTGTTTTTTTCAATGGAGTTCAATGTAGTTTCAACTAGTCCCCTATCTTTTAGATTGCATTCCAAAATCATTTTACAGAATAATTTTGCAGAAAGTTTAGTTGGTTTATTACTATCAACTTGGATATGTGATCTTGCCATCTCAATTCTGAGCATTTCGAATTTATCTCTGATATCTACAAAAACATCAATATCATCTTGATCCCAAAAACTAGACACTACAATGTCCAAGGCAATTTCATTAGAATTGAACCTGTCAGAACTTGAAATGTAACGCTCAAGTACATTCGAGTCTTTACTTTTAAACTTGAATAAATATTTTAAGACACCTTTACTGGTATTATCCCAGTTTAAACCCGTCTTCTCCAGATTTGGCATTCATGTCGCTCCTGATTTCTTAATATTGAATTGGAGTTATGTAACATATAAATTCAATATTGTCAATCAATTTACCTAACCTATTGATATACCTTATAAAAACTTTTAAACCATCTAGATCATAGAATAATAGCTTGATTTATCAATTATTTATAAGTACTTTTTGAAAATTGAACTCTTGAATTATTTAATGGATTCGATTGCAAGATCAAATTGATATTTTCGATCTGCAGGAACTCTAGAATATCCAAAAGTAACAGACTTAATGGTCCTATCCATCCAATAAAGACCTTTACCATCTTTTCCTTCTAAATTTATTGTGTCTTTAGAATGAACTGCATCAAATTTTTCATAATACTTCCCTTGCTTTCGAATTTCATCATAATTTATTGTATTGCTAAAGGTGGTTATATAAATAACAGAAGAATCAGAATACCAGTAACGTTTTTCAAATTCATGATCTCCTGCTATACCCTGAAATGTAAATCCCTTAGGAATATCAATCTTGTAAATGGAAGATGAATTTCCAACTCGAAAACTAACTCTTCGATGAGTAGAACAAGCAATAAGAAAAAGGCTACTCAGTAAAATTGCATGTTTGAATTTCATGATAATTGAATTATGGTTTATACCAGGATGGTAAAATAGGCAACGAAGCAGGAGTAATCATTCTAGGTCCCGTTCCTCCTAATATATTACCTGATGGATCTGTTGACTTTAGATAATATGTCCTTAAGGGAGCTTTCAATTGATCCCTAAGCATATTTTCTCGGTAAGTGGCCTGCCATTCACTTCTTTCCACGCCAAGATGTAACCGTCTATCAAGTAAGCCTCTATTTGAGTCCAAGCCATGAAACATTTCATGCGCTAAGTCAGAAGTGCTATTTCGGAGTATACCTTTTGTTGTTATAATTTCATCTCCTGATGGATTCCAATAGATAGTTCCACCTGATCCCCCAGCCATTGCTCTAGTTTTATCTGTTGCGAGAGGATCTGTTTGCAATTGATTATTATATGCTGCATTAAGATTATCAGGTACAAATTCATTTACTTTCTTAGGATTATTTGAGGAATTTACAATTTGAAAATTATTTGTAGATTTTTCCAATTCTGCAATCATGGAAGCCCCTTCTGATGTTCCTCCCATTTTACTCAAAGCAGCAATGGCTTGTTTCAAAAAACCTTTGACTTTTCCCTTAAATGCCTTTCCTCCTTGGTATAAAGCTCCTCCTTGGTATAAATAATCTGTCCCCTTATAATCAATCCAAATGCTATCTCCATTAACATCAATAAATTTTATGGGATTATTAGCGCCATAGGCATATGGAGATTGAAATGAATATTCGTGGGAAAATCGGTCAATGGTAATAAAGCGACCAATCACTGGATCAAATTGCCTAGCTCCATAATCATACATGCCGAGATTCATCTCCTCTGTCATTTCCTTACCATTATACCCAAACCTATTCTTAGGAAAATATTGTTCTGATTCCTCCCAAATACCATTGTGCTCTAAACCAAAACTATAATAATCATTCCTGGTGCGGCGCTCAGTACCAAATACTACTCCATCATCATTGTTGTCAGCAAAAGTTACTCGAACATTGCCAAGGTGATCCTTCAGCCAATATTCGTAAGACCATCCAGTGCTATCCTTTACTACACGACCTACTGTGTGGTAAACCGTTTCCAAAGAATCGTTTCGATATTCTTTTCCCCTGATGTAGTCTATTTTCCAATATAAAGAATCATGTTTAATATATTCTTTTCTCAATAAGCTCCCATCAGAACCATAAAAAAAACGAACCTCATCATCTTCATTGCCAACAATCCGAAACGGTAAATTGAGATGATTATAATGAAATGTTAGATTTTTGTTGGGATCATAAATCATATTACCAGCATCATCATAGCCATACTCTCCATCTGGTGATTGATGGTTGAAGCCTTCAGTGAATTTACTTGCCGGGCAAGGACCTTCTTTAACTTCTACATAAGGTGTGCTGTCACATAAGTTAAGTACTTTAAGGGAATCAATTATGTTTACCCTTTCATCTACTATTAGTAAAACATCCACATCGCAAGATACTTCTGTATTCAAAACGCGAATTTCATTCGCAGCATACACCATATCGCGATCAATAACTGGTGGCAGTGTGATAATTTCTGGACAAGGAGCTAAATCTTCTATCTGCGAAAGCCTATTCGAACTGTCCGCATAAGTAAAAGTCAAACTATCAATTGTTCCAGGAGTATAACATTCCATTCCTAGATTTGACATCCCCTTCCTATTAAGGTGAAGAATATTTCCACGTTTGTCATAATCAAAATCCTCATAATAACGATTCAATTTTGTGTAATCATTCACAATAATTTCCCCGTGTACAGCTTTTGATATCCTATTAAGAAAATCATAATCATAACTATAGGTCTGTGTATAATTACCTCTGTGCCACCATCTAAGTGTAGTAATATTTCCATTTTTATTTTGTGAAACGCCACTACCAGATACTGTTTGATCATAATTGATGGCGAACGCGAATAGATCCTGATCATCTGTACTCGTCATATTAAGTAGATCAGCCATTAATTCTTCTGAACCTTCTTCGCAGGGGTCAGGACCAACAGGTATTTCTTCATATAAAAGATCATTCATACCTGTTAGCCAACCTTGAGGATTGTAAGTAAAGTCCAGACTTTGTAAATATTGATGCTCACCAGTTGTAGCAAACCTCCCCACATTCTGCTCAATCAACTCGTCCCTGTAATTATAATTATATACACTCGTTGTTACTTCACCTTGGCTATTAATATTGATAATATCTGACTTCAATCTTCCTTGATGATCATAGGTATGCTTTAGTGCATGATTTATTCCGGAAGTTCCTGAAATATTGTGAATATCGAGTGTCACATTGTCATCAAAGTCAAAAGAATACATTTTAGTTTCATTAAATCCAAGATGATTGATCCCTGCCTCGGATGACAGTCTTCCATAGGTATCATAAAAATATTCAGTTTCAGACCAAGTGGTATTGATTTCATTATCATCAAGCATTTTTATTCTTTGCTTCTTTAATTTGCCAATATAAATTGGGCTTGAGTTAGTAGTACTTCCATTATATCCATCATAAAAATATTCTTCCAATAAGGTATCAATTGTGGGAGCGGTTGGGTCATCAGGCTCCCCTGCACTATTATGATAACCTCGTTTTATTGGGCGACCAAAAACATCATAATGAGTAACAAGCCATTGATTTTTGTTTTCTAAGACAACGTTACGACTTGCTGTCTGAAGATTTCGAATATCGTATCTAAGCTCGTCAGCTAAAGCATCCGGTACTTTTTTATAAATCAGATTATCATCACTATCGTAAAGAAATTTATATATAAGATTTTGTGTTTCGATATTGGTACCTGGCGGATAAATACGTTTCAGCCGACTTTTGTTATCATAGATTGTCCAAGTATCTGCGGTATCAATTACACCAAGTGTTCTTTTAAGAACTTCTCTTCCAGTTTTGTCAGTGTAAATCTCCAAAATATTCCCATCTGGATCAATGATACTTTTCAACCTCAGGGATGAAGTCGGAAATATTGTTCCTTCTGGATCAGTTAAGGATGTAGTGTTTCTATTATACTGATAAGATGAGGCATACCAAGACGGTGGTGTTACTGTTTCTATCCTGTTCAGAGGGTTTGGTTCGTAAACCATAAATGTAAAATCTCCAGAAGGACCAGTATATTCTCCTGAATTATTTGCTGTTTGCTGGGGTCTGAATTCTTTTAAGATTCTTCCCAAACTATCATACTCAAAGGACAATGCTACATCATTTAATGAAGGACTAGCTTTCGTATTCACTGATTGAATTTGTCTATAAAGACCATCGAAGTAATTGAAACTTTCAATTTCTTCTAGGTCGCTTCCAGTAACAGGGGTATAAGAAGTTATTGTTCTTATATAATTGTAAGGATTGGCTATCGAATGGTAACTATAATTGAAGCTGTTAATAACATTACCGTTGCGGGCAACTATTGAATCGAGACGCATTAATGGATCAAAAGAATAACTAACTACTTGACCATCTACATCCGTGCTTTTTTGAAGCATGCCGGAAGAAGGGAAATAATCGAAGGTTTTGGTATGGCCTTCGAAATCGGACGATTGCAATGTATGATCAGAATTCCACGTAAAATTCTTATTTGCCCATCCATTCTTTAAAAATGATGCGACATTACCATTTCCATCATATTCTGGTAAAGTGTATTGAAGTGATTTGCCTGGTCCAATTAAATTTCCGTTCAGATCAAAGGTTTTTTCATATCGATAAGATTTATATGGTCTTATTACACTACCTGCGGAGGTGCCAGACAAACCTCCAGTTGAAATATTAAAGAATTCGAATTCCATTTCTTCCCCATCAACCTGCAGACTGTCAACAATTTGCTTCGTTAGAAATGGAGGAGAAATAATATTTTTTTGAATCAGTTCATTCCTGATATCTGAATCCGGATAATCAAACGAATAGACAAATTCCTTTCTGAAAACTCTTCCATCTGAGTTGGTAATTTGAGTTGACACCGGCATTAGGTGATTAATAGTGTCATACATAAAATGAGTTGTATCACTAACTCCTTGAAGAATATTTATTACTCTTACAAGATTCGTATGTCCGCTATAAATAGGATAAATTGTCCATTCAAAATCAAGACCATCGCATCCGGAATCTCCAGGAAAGGACAATATATAATATCTTGTTTTAAGAAAATATTCCGGGCTTCTCGTATAATGAAAAGTATTACTTTTCTGTGTTTCCAATTTATTACTTGAACTTGTGTATTCAAACTCTATTTCTTTTTTTAGAAGACCAGCTTTTAACGAAATTTGATCGGGAGCTTGAGGGAAAGTGAAAATAGGACTCATGGGTGGCAGGTCAGGAGTGTCATATTCATATATTGACCTACTACTGTCTGCGTTAGCTTCAATAACTCTTTTATAATATATAGGACTGCCGTTAAATGAGGTTAGCGACCTTATCGATTCTTCCTCACCCACAAATATTGTCGCTGTTCCACAAGATCCAGGTGTTATTCCCGTAAATGGACAAGGATAACTACAGGGATTACTCCCCATTTGCAACCCAAAAGACCTCGTGTATAGCGGCATACTGGATGGATTGCCATTTGAGTTAAATAAAACACCGCTTGAATTACTATTTTCAACATATGTGTATGATTTAATGATATTCTTCTCTTCGTTTAGCCCATCATACTTAATAAGCCTTTTGATTCTGAGACCTCCGCATACCATGTCCGAAAAGGTTGAAGTATTATAGTATACATTCGGCTCATATTCATAAGTAATGCTACCGTTTGTAGGTAATACTATTTTTACAAGCATGCCTGTATCAACTGTCACAGGATTTGTTTCTCTGTTTGCACCTCCTATGACAATAGTATTGCCGGTTATTGGAAATGTAAATGAATCAAGCGGGATATTGAGAATATTACTAGGGTTATTAGCAGCGTTATAAAACCCCCAATGATCCAAATCCTTTGAATCAAGATCTGGTAAGAAATTGCCATTATATTCAAATTTGAAAGGATTAATTATATTTCCTGTAGAGTCTGCTTCTTCACATACCTTTTCTTGAAATTGGGTTAACCTAAGCCGCTTTTTGAACATAGAGGGAGCCATGGAATTGCTATTATAATAGTCATGATTCAAAACCCACTTTTTACAAAATTCCCCTCTTTCAAGAATAATCTCATTCAACATTTTATTATCATTACTAACGTCATCCCTTACGTCATTTGCCACAAAATGAAGCTCTACATTGTCATAACTTATTTTAGATAATCTTTTACCATATACAATTTTATTAAACCCACCGTTGAAGCTCGAGTTTACTATCTGACTTCCACCAAGAACCTCGTATCGCTGATAATAATTCCTTATAGGCGTATAAAACTCGTAGTCATTAGACTCATAATCAAAATTGATTTTGTAATTATCATCATAGGTTGAAATATCCACTATTCTCCAATTTTCATTAAAGTCTCCTGCATTATCAATATGTGTTTTGTCAATGGCTACTTGATTACCAGATTTACCAAAAGTGAATTTTAAACCGTCCGGTGTTTTAATAATGAACGACAGTAATCTATTTCCAGCCGTAGTATCTGGGTAATATTCAAATTCAATTTTCAAATCATTCTCATCAACCTTGCGAACTTCCAGACTATCATTTTCACCAATTCCAATATAAAATTTGCCGCTGTACCCTGGGAAACTATAGCTAAGAAGATCTGGTTCACCGTCTTTTAGGTCATTAACAAGGTGATACAGAATGCAAGGATGCATTGGAAAAGAAAGATCTAATGCTGTTTGAGTTGGACACCATGACAATTGATGACCTGTATTAAAATAGCCGTTGTCACTTTCATCAGGAATACCTTTTATAACACGGGTCACCATCATATCGGCTGAAAGTGTCCATCCAAGTCCGATCCAATTAGAAACATCAGTTACTTTTATGCCTCCAGCGTAATAATTTAACTGTATTGGAATAGAAATAGGTCCGTGTTCAATTAGATAAACAGGCACAGAGATATTGGGAATTCCTGTGGCATAGCTGATTTCTGTATCAATTAATTTACCTAATGAAGATGCCTCAGGTGATATCATATCTACATTCTCAAAATTCTGAGCGTTGATAACTATATATCCAAGAAGAAAAGTAAGAATAAGCGAATATTTCATAACCATTTTCTATAAGTATTCTGAATGACAATACTTTTGACAATCGAAAAAGTTGGTTCACGCTTATTAAATGATGAAATTACAGATTTCTACCCTGTCCAGCTTCACCAATTTTGGTGAATTTCGTAAGGAAAGTATTTTTTATCTACCCAAAGAATTTTGGCCAAAAAGACTTTTTATTATTCACGGCTTGTGCCTCTTGAGCCGCTTTACGTTTTTCTTCTATTCGCTTGCGCCTCTCTGCTTCCATGGCTGTGAAGCGTTCATTGCTTTCCTTGAGGTCATGAATTATTCGTTCCATTTCCTTGAAGCGCCCTTCCCTTTCCTCTTCTTTTTGCTTCTGTGACCCGCTCTGGTCTGTAATTAATGGAATGAGCCTCTTGATCTGCCCCTGCTCTTCTTCAAGCGCCTTGCGCAGGTGGTCAATTTGATCCGTAAGTAGTTCCCGTTCTTTGCGTCGTTCCGCTTCACTTGTGTCTTTTGCGGCCTGAAGGTGCATGACACGTTCACGTAAAACTTCTAGTTCAATGCGGGACTGCTCACCTGTCTTATCCTGTATCATCTTTGTTGAGGGTGCCTTTATTAGATTTTTAGCCCCCTCCTCCGGCATTTTAACTTTGTCTCCATAGACTCGAATGAGTTCAGATAGCTCTATACGAGGCTGTCCATTGTCGTCTTTGCTTATCGAGATATTTTTGGTTTTCAAATGCCGGTACATAGTTGACCTGCTTTTCACTCCGACCATCCTGGCCGCTTGTGATATTGATACATAGTTCATATGTTTGATCCTGTCCAATGATACACTCTCAGAAAGGTGACTTGCACTGTATTATACTGGATTTTGGTTCATGTGCAAGTATCCTTACCAAAATCATCACAATAAGCAAACTGGTTCAATGACACTAAATGTATGATAGTGTATCAGGTGTATGATATGGAGCACAGTACAGTACAGACAGATGAAACAGTGTGTTATGTTGTATCATTCTTAAGTTTTCCATTTTATTTCAAGATGTTAAGGATGTATTGTCTTGCACTGTCTCAGGGTGTACAATTACTGTACTGGGTGTATCGTATTGTATTACCTGTACGATTGTGCTATGTATTGGTGTATCGGTTGCCGAATCGTGGCGATCTCACTCACTTACTGAGTTTCTTTTAACAACCACAACGAAAAAGGAGGATGCCCCCTGCTCCCAATAATTAATCCGCTATAGTCCGAAAAAGCAAAAACCGTGGATTGCAGTCCACGGTATTCTGAAGGAGTGATGAGTAAATATTTGCAGCTCCTACTGTAGCAATAAATATTGATCATGCGCAAGCAAATTCATGATTTGCGCACTGGAATTTTATTGCCGTTTTTTTGATGAAAATTTAAGGGCAGGGCGTATGTAAATATTGATGAGAAAACGATCATTATTCGCCAATCATGGAAGAGGGGGGTTGAAATCCCTTTCATCCGCTAACGTTCTGATGCGCTTCATGCCGTATATGGAAGAGGGGATTTTTGAAGATGGCATGCCGCTTCGCAAGCAAATAAGAGTGCCTGAGGATAAAGGCGCATTCATTCAACCATTGAAACAATCCTTCATTGCCAATCCGCGCCTTATGCCTGGCAGTAAAATCATGATTGCTTTGCTTACTGGATGGGCGGGGAATGGGACTTCCATCAAAACAACTGTAGGTACAATAGGAAGGAACGTGAACCGCTGTGCACGGCAAGTGCATCGGTACCTTGCCGATGCCCAGGCTGAAGGGTATCTAGTTTGGTCACGGACGAAGGATCGTATTGGTTATTATACAGGAATACAGGTGTATCTAAATTTTGGTGCAATCCGACACTTCTACAAGGAAAGAACTCGTGAAAACAAATCGCAAAGCCATAGAAACTGTGCTCTGACGTATATGGCAGACACTAAGTACAATTATTTATTAAAAGATCAAATTGATGATGACATAAATATAAGATTGATGCGAATTGCTGAAAACCTTGGGTATGAATTTCCGGATATGAAAACTACCTAATTGCAAGAACTTAATTTACGGACTAAAAAATAAATAAATATGCTCTGGATTTATCCAGAAAGGATTGCCCATGAATATCCAACAAGCGAAGCGAATCAAACTCATTGATATAATGTCCTTTTTGGGTCAGACACCATTGAAGAAAGAGCGCGGCGGAATTGAGCTGAAATATCTAAGTCCATTTCATGCCGAGGAAAATCCTTCTTTCAATTTGAATATCCAGCTTAATGCATTTTTTGACTTCTCCATGGGCGAGGGGGGTAATGTGGTCGATTTTGCAATACTGTATCTCAAAACAAATGGTAAATCCGCTCGGGTAGCAGATGCCCTATCCTGGCTGTCACAAATAGAAGGAGGGGACCTACTTGTATCACAAGACAGATTGTTGCAAAAATCTTTTTCTTTTAGTCAGCAAGGTTCTTTTGATAATACCCACCTCGTAGAGGAAGAAAAACAATTGGTGTTTGTCAAAGCGATGAAGCTCACTTCAAAACGTATACTCGATTATCTGGAAAAAGAACGGTTCATTCCGGTTCACTTGGCGCAGAAGTATCTGAGCACCATCCAATACCAGAACCTCAAGAAACCGCGCCTTGATAACAAACCGTATTTCGCATTCGGTATGACAAACCGTTCAAAAGGCTGGGAAATCAGAAGCGTAAGTGATACACATTCATTCAAATCAGCCTTGATAAAACGTGACATCAGTATTATCAAAGGGGCAGGGGATTCAGAAACCATTCATGTGTTCGAAGGCATGCTAGATTTTCTTTCAGCCTTGGTGCTTCAAAACGAAACATCATTTGAATGCGATACAATCATCATGCATTCCACTTCATCCTTTTCCAGAACATGTGAATATCTTCAGGAGAATCAGTTCACAAGCATCAAGACCTGGCTGGATAACGACAAAACCGGCATGAAATTCACATCTAAATTCATCGAAGCGTTCGGCACCAAGATTCAGCCTATGAACCGGACTTATGCACCGCACAAGGACGTTAATAAATACCTGCAATCCTTGCACGGAACACCTTCGCACATATTGGCCACTTCTATTTCGTAAAATCACACATCAGCTTATTTAAACACACGATAAGACCGGCCGATTGGTTTAATCATCCTCGTTACTCTTTGTCATGGTTTTGAATAATTAGAGATGCCGCAATATGCCCAGAGCGGTTCGGCTTTGCAACCCCTGCGGGCTGCGCCCTTTCCTTAGGGACTTCGCGGATGAAAATTTCCCCTGAAAATTCGTTTCATTCCTCGCGCGAAAAAAACAAATTTTAACCGCTGCGGAGGATTGCAATTCCGAAATGTACCGTCTGGGCTTTGTTTGCTTCATTGATTATTCAACCCAAACAAAGGAGAAAAACATGAGTAAGAAATCACCAAAGAAAAAACCGGATTTTCATGTGTTTACAAAAGTGCCTGATGGTCATGAAGGTTATAGAATCGGGTCAAAACTGGGCGTGGGGTTTAACCATAATAGCAAGGAGTCAGGTCTAACATTTTTCCTTGATGCAATGCCATTTCCCATCAATGGCCGGATCGAGCTGGTCGCCTTCAAACCTCAAACTGATGAGGAATAGATAAACATGGTCAAGTCCTGGTATAATTATTCATCAGGGCTTGACCTACTTCTAAAGTTGCATGGAGTTTTAATGAATGAATATCAGGAATACACAATCAACTGGCGGGGCAGGGAACTCAATATCAGGTATTGCCCTGATTGGTCGATTGCTTACAAAAGAAACATGGGAAGCCCCATTGCGCATCTAACCGTTCAATCAAACGATGGCAAGCCAATTCCGATCAGTGAGACCGGATTTATATCAAGGTTCATTTTCGGTGGTATTCCTCTTGAAATGGATCAATCGATCGATCATTTGATTGAAGCTTGGTTGAATGAAGAAGCCAAAAAACAGCCGTGGCAGGAATATTTGCGGGATTCCGCACAATTGACCCTTTTCTAATAAACTAACCATTGTAAACTCTGTGATGTATCAACATAAAGGAAAACAGATGAGTGAATTGGAGAAACACATGAATATGCCTAAAGAAATATGGGCGTCCTGTTATTACGGACAGTCCAACCCAGAAAAAGGCCAAAATTACGGAGATTGGGCAGACGAAGAAAGTCGGTCTACGAACGAAGAAACAAAATATATCAGAGCAGACCTAGCCGACATAAACGCGGAGCTGGTGGAGGCTTTGGAGGAATACCAAGACTGGGGCGGCTGGCCTGCGGATAAAACACAGTTCATAAACAAACTTCGTGCATTGACAGAAAAGCACCATAAACTCCTTGCCCGCAAGCAGGCCATGAAAGGTGATGGGTGATGCTATATCCATTGTTGTTAGAGATTTCTCGCAAATTACCGAAACCAGCAGCCGAAGGTTTTGACGGACCTTTAATGGAGAAACTTGGTTATCAACTTTCATGGCCGCGTTCAATTTGGCATCATCCCGATGCCACCCCCGACACACAAGACGCAGAGAGAAATTGATATGTTAACGAGTGAAGAAGTATTCCGACGAAACTGGTCAGCCATGTTTATTGTCTGGAAAGGCATGGAAAAAACACTTAATTGCGATATTCATTATGTGATTAAGCTCATTACTGAATTCTTTGATGAGCACGACCCCGAATTCTCACGTGTGGTCTTGGGATACAAAACCGACAGGCTGATCGATGAAACCATGCGCAATATGGTGATGGAAATGGCCTATAATATTTCTATCTCTATTCGCGATGATGTTCACTATGATTTTGTAATTGATTATATCCTGCAATCAATCTTCAAAAAGGAAATCTACTGGAATGCTTCTCAATGGTTCAAGCCTTTACCGCCAAATGTTGAACTGATTAATCAGGGCTATCAGTTATTTGATGCGGTTACGGGAACCAGGAATGAAAAAGCCATGCGATGGTTCGAACCCTAAATTCAAAATAATGGACCGGAATTTCATGATGGGTTATTACAATATTGCCTAAGGCATTAAAAAAGGTCACTTTAAGTCAATGATTGAAGCTGACAAATGGATCAGGGAATTCCTGATGCTTCCACATCCCAAATCAGAAAACCTCCGTCTCGTGCAAGGAGGAGGGGGCTGAACTACCGTTCTGGTTCAATATCAGGTTCCTTTTCCTTCCTTGACCGCTCATTAAATCCATTACGCATCGGATCATACCGTTCATATATGGCTTTGGCTTTCTTTCCCCCTTCTTGCCTGATAACGGCTTCACGGATTTGACGGTTTTTGTCGGTAGCAATTAATTCCGGTGTACCAATGGCTTTATTCCTTCGAACCTGTGCTTGTTCGTTGTTCTTATCCAGATCTTGATTGGTCTTGCCTTGGACTTCCAAGTATTCTTTTAGCTGCCCCCCTTCTGGACTCATAGTGATGTATTTACCCGTTTCCTGATACTTAGCTGGATCATTGCCACCATCCTTAAAAGCAGCGTTGTGCTTTAAAATATCTTCCTGGCTTAAAATATCTTTGCTTTGGTAGTCCGAATGATTTGATGCGTTTAGCTGTGCATCCATTCCCGATCTTTCATTGAAAGCGGAAGGGCTGGCAGAAAGGCTTTTCATAAATCTTGAATTTTATTATGAGAATATGATTTGATTTGAATATTCAAAGGGAATTGCGATCAGATTTATTAGTTAGGGATAATCTCTGTGTAGGGACTTTTTGGATCAGATGGAATAAGGAAAAAACTTCTTGTCAGTATCGTGATGGGCTTTGAAACACTGGAGGAATAGAATTCGGTCTGGGTTTTGAGCCATGTCAGAGACAATCCTTCATTCTGTATTATACGTGCACTCGCTTCACACACACTCCTTGCCACCACATATCTTTCAAACATATGCGCCATACTCATAAGCATACCGCCATTTTGTTTAAAGGTGTTATCAAACAGTTCCAGAAATCGCTGCAAGTGTGCATTCAGAAGCCTGCTGAAGATTGGATCAACATCAATAAACATCTCGGCATAGAGATATTCTTCTTGCATATGGTTTCTCATAATTATTTAAGTGAGCATTGTACTTTCAATAGTGATGCGGGAGATGAATATATCTTCTCCATGATCGTCCATCTTGACATTGCTTTCCTTGATCCATCGGACTGTATCACAAAAAAGCGCGTCCATTAAAGGATGCAAATTCCTGCCTTGGATTGTTACTTTGATCTGGTGGGTAATTATCTGCAAGTCTCTTTCAGGCACAAAATCTATTAATGGCTGATGTGCGTAGGGAATGTAGACCCGCCTTCCTGTTCTTAATATCACGCATAATTTTGTGATATAAACATTAGGCCTTGTTTCCACCTCGTAAAAGGTGGAATTGATTTTTCCTTTAGTCAGCTCAGGATCAATATTATCCTGCGTGATCGCCGCGCTGCGGCTGCTCCATCTGTTTGATAGGTTGCCCATCGAACCCTCGCTGTAAATGCCTTTCTTCATTTTCCAAATGTTTATTCAAATTCTTCTGATACATCGATACGACCATTTTTTCATGCAAGAGCTTCATATGTTCTTTCTCCTGCATCTGGCTCACTTCTTTCGCGCTCAATCTGTTGTCCGATTGAAGCACGGCATCACGCAGTTCTTCTTTATTGTCTGTATATATGAAAATGCGCTCTGACCCTCTGGACGCTGATACATAGAACTGTTTATCTGATGAAGCCGGATGTGAAATAGCACTTTGCGAAATAAAAACATCCTGCGCCGTCTTACCTTGCGATCCCATTGATGTTGAATAATACCCAACAGCAAAGTTTCCATGATCGTTAGCAAGTTTACTTCCATTTGAAAGTGCCATGTTTCCTTGTTGATCAAAGGATTTGATGTTTAATACCTGGCCGTTATAAAGCCTGGTTCCTTCGATTGATGTAGAATTCTTTGTGATCCGGATCAGATCGTTTTTGGCCAGATCAATTGTTTCCTTTTTATATACCTGGAAGTTGGATGACTGATCAAAGGGCAGAGGTATCATTTGTTCCTTTCCTACTCTTCCAATAAAAACGCTGTGATCCTCTTTTGCTTTGATTTCGTATTGCTCTCCCAGTTTGAAGCCTTTGACATTATTATGGAACTGTACAATCATACCTGGAGCATAACTAGTGATGTGTGATTTTTCAGCCTTCGTGAGAGATAGATCCTGAAGGATATTGAACTGCTTGTCTTTAAGACCGATCATGCCATGATCCTTGAGTTTTTCCCTGATCGACAACGTTGCTTCTTTACCTTCCGCATGTGTAGGTGTAATGAGAAGGGCAGTGCGATTTTCTTTCATGGACGAAACGTAGGCACCAGCCAGCTCGCTATTTCTCATTTCCCTATCATCAAGTTCCTTAATGGCGCCCAGTTCATCAAGTTTGTCAAAACCTTGGAGGGTTTCTCCTTTGGATAGATACACAATAGCTTTGCGGTAGTCCTCATTGGATTTCTGGCGCATAATCTCATCCACCTTTATCACCTTAATGCCAGAACGTTGTTCCAGAATTCTTAAAGCATCTCCTGCCTCCACCGAGCTGTGCTGCCTTGTATCACCTGACAGTATGATCCTGCTTTCTTTATCTTTTGATAGGGCAATCAGACTATTCATTAGTTGAACGGAAACCATACCCGCTTCATCAACGAGTAATGTCTGGTTTTGCAGCCTTGATGAAGCATTCTTGTCTTTCAATAGTGCCGCAATTGTCTGAGCATCCTTGAAGCCTTTCTCCTGCAAAGTCTTCACTGCTTCTGCAGAAGGTGCACAGGCTATAATATTTAAGCCTTTTAAATTTAATGCATGGGAGACCTCTTGAAACAATGTTGTTTTACCGACACCAGCTACGCCAGATACAATCATGATTTTATCATTCGAATGAAGAATTTGTGATACGGCCTCCTTCTGATCCTTGTTCAATCTGTGATTTTGGACTTTATGCCCCGATGAAAGGCTTTTGCAATTACCTTTTCCACGCACTGCTTGCCGGATCAAAAGATCTTCAGAGGACAGCATTTCTTTTGTAGTAATGATCTTATTATCATTGAACTTGGCACCGATAATATTTTCTCTTGAAGCAAGTTCTTTTTGGGCATCCTCCACACTGAATTTTCCATATCCAAATTCAATCGCTTTAGCCAGCACCCTTTTTTCTGAAATAGCCGACCTCCTTTCCAAATGGTGAGCTATAGATAGATCAATGGCTTTTTTAACATCAATGGAAGTAAGGAAGCTTGAACTTCTTTCTCCTGTTTTTGAAGTTCCATCTTTGGCACTCATAATAGCATTCCACTCTTCATCACTCAGTCGATCCTGCCAGATCATCTGAAGTTTTGATGGTTTGAGATTTCCGTTTTTTCTGTGACGTGATTTTGCCCCGATTTGAGATTTATATTCCGCACTTAACGGCTTTTTGCCATGAAGTTCACGTTGCTTGTTTTTCTCATGGGCAATCGCTTCTATCTCTTTGGTACGGCTTGAATACTTTTCAATAAGGCTTCTTGAAATACCGGCTATCTCGTATCGTTTGCCCGATTTTTCAATTCGATAACCAGCCTCAAGCAGTTTGGCTGCCATGTAGGAATGATACAGCGACTCATAGTAATTCGCTTCTTTGACAACTGTTCCTAATTCAATGGCCTGAAAACGATTTTGCTTTTCGAAGTATGTTCCATTCAAAATATAAACGTGGGAGTGGAGATGCATATCAGGCACCAACTCCATCTTTCCATCAACAATCGTTTCAACAGGCCTTGCCGTGTTGTGCTCAAAAGAGGCTGCAATCAGGTTGCCTGTGGTGATGTATTTTTTATCCTTGCCCTGACCGGATTGAGTTTGCATATGCCTCTCGATCTCCTTCATAGCCATTTCTACACTTTCCCGATGAGCTTTTAGGATTTCCTGGTCTCCTGTTATTGCATACACAATCGATACTGATTTAAGAGCATTGAATGTGAAGTCATATCCTGCTCTTCTTTTATGACTGTCGCGTGGTGTGAGTTTTTCATCCGATCCATGTTTTCGATTGTGCAGCAATAATTCAAAATCTTCCTTGTTCACTTCGCCTTTCAAACCCAGTATTTCCGCGCCTTTGCCAAGCCATAGACCTGCAACATTCTGTTTTTCTGAAATATAGTCCTGAACCGAGAGCGATTCACGGAAATATTGCGCTGCACCTGCAGCGGATTTGCTTGGTATTATCCGCAGCATATTTTTAAGAGTTGATCATTGGTTTGATTTGGCATTACATGACTTACAATTCGATTGATTGATCTAGCATTCGTTTTTGGTTCAAATCTATGACGTGTCATTGTTTAAATCTTCAATTTAGAATACATGAAGAAAGAATTATGGATGATCGGTACGCAAATGAACGCATGTGGACATGAACAACTATCATTTGTAAAAACGCAAAGTGATTTCGAACCGTTACATAGGAAGTATGACGCAGTATGATGAAAGTTCTTAGTTATTGAAGCTTCCACTACATAATGCGGGCAATAGCACTTCTGAATTTGGAAATGCTTGTTACCCTGTGGTGAAAACCTGGAACGCAGCAGCGTCTACTTCAAAAAAAGGATGATTTGAATTCTCAATTGAAAACGCAAATCGGTCCAGTTGCAGGATGATTATTCAAAGTGCTTTGCTCAGACATGAGAGAAATGAGAACATCAAATGCTTGTGAACAAATGCAAAATCAAAAAACACAACAGACATCTCGTCTAAGGATGATCCTTAGACAAAAGCATAAAATCTTTCTGCCATGATTCAATTCATGATTGACCTCGGGAAAATCTTGTCCACAGATAAGCGCAATTCATTTATTTAAAATATCAAAAACCAAAACAATGAACTCTTCACAATTCAACCAGAAACTCGAAAACCAAAAACGTCTCCAAAAAAAGCTTGATAAGGAGCTTCTTAAATTTGGCAATTATTCCTGGACTATCAGAGATGCGATTAACGGTCTTAGTATTATGGGAAGCACTGGTAGTGGTAAGTCTAGCGGTGCAGGTGCTACTATCGCAAAAAAGTACTTGGAAAATGATTTCGGAGGTCTTGTGTTGTGCGCGAAACCTTCCGAGGCCTCCGAATGGGAGGAGTATTGTCGTCTCACAAACCGGACTGAAGATTTGATCATAGTTAGAAGAAACGGAAACCATGGTATTAATCTGTTGGGGTATGAAAACCGGATCACCTTGGGTGGCGATGAGACCATGAACATGACCAATTTGGTGATGGAGTTACAGCAGATAGCTCGAAACTTCACTTCTGGAAGTGTCAAAGGTGGCTCCGATATGGAGGGTTTCTGGGCTGGTACAGTAAACAGGCTTTTTAGTAGGGGTTTTGGATTATTTCAACTTGCCAGTGTAGAAGCATCCATTCCCAATCTTTACAAACTGGTTCATAGTACCATCAAAGACAGCGAATTCGATGAGTTGAATGAATTGATTTCAATTCTATATGATACGGAGCCTTATGCAGGCACCGATGAAGAAAAAAAACTTCGAAAGGAAGAACATGTTTTAGCTCGTCAGAGAATAGATGATTGGGGTAAACGCAACTTTTTCGTGAAGCTCTTTGATTTAGCATGCAAGAATGACAACCAGGAAATGGAAGATGAATTCGAATTGGTTAGAAATTACTTTTTGATGGAGTTTCCCTCAATAAGCGAACGGACTAAATCAATTATTAAGGAAACATTCAACGGAATCATCGAATATTTTCTCAAAGGCCTTCTCAAACAGCATTTCAGTAAGGATGGCAAAGAAAGTATGGCGCCCGAAAGGACTTTTCTTGAAGGCAAAATCATTGTGCTCGCTTTTGATATAAAGACTTTTGGTCTTGCCGGGATAATCGGGCAAGCCGCGATGAAGTATATATTCCAAAGAAGCCTGGAAAGAAGGAATGTGCTTGAAGAAGAGAATCCAAGGCCTGTGTTTTTATGGGCAGATGAAAGCCAGTTTTTTGTCAATCCTCAAACAGATTCACTGTTTCAGACAACGGCCAGGAGCTCTCTTGTATCAACCGTCTACATCACCCAATCTTTGAACAACTATTTTTTTGTTATGGGGTCGGACAATCCTGAAGCTAAAACCAAGGCTCTTCTTGCAAATTTGAACACCAAGATCTTTCATAATTCATCTTGTCCCGATACCACTAAATGGGCGACAGATCTTATTGGTAAGGGCTACACTATGCGCAAGAGCTACTCTCGAACTTCAGGAAATCCTCAAACCGAAAACGAGAATCCAGTTTATGGTTATATTGTGGAACCCAACGAATTTTCAAATCTTAAGACAGGAGGGCAGGTTAATGCTTTTAAAACCGAAGCAATTATTCATATCAATACTGATAAGAAACTAAGTGAAAGAGGAAATTTTATTAAGTACTCTTTCTGTCAAGAATTTGGAAAATGAATCTTACATCAAGAGTATGTTCCAGATTAATGAATAGGATTATATTTTAGGTTACATTACATTTACAGTATTCGATTTTTTTATATCTTGGAGCTGTATTAATAATAATCATTATATAAGATATTGATTTTCAGCTGTGTAAATTTGTAATCAATGAAGCTTAATAATCAATTCTGATTTTTTATTACCCCTAAGTATTCTTCAAACTTCTTCTTTTTTCTATGGAGTCAAAAGCCCTTTTCATTGGAGCATGCGTTGTTCCATATCAATCTTCTAATTTTATTAACACAAATTCCTTTAAAGATTTTGTAGTAGATCCAATTTTTAAAGGGTTTCGTGAAAGCCTAGAAAACAAGTTAATAGGGAATTTAGACCCAGACTTATATAAACCAATTCATTTCTACACTTTTGGCCATTTTCATATATTCTCTATTTGTCTGGTTGATGATTTTTACTTCTCCAATTTTGGCTATAGTCCGAATAGTAAATATATAAGTCGAACTACAATTCCACCTCATTCTTTTCATGAGGATCAACTAAAAGAAATTCAAACTTCACATTTTGAGTATCAAGTCACAAATGGATTTAATGTCAATCTATTCTCACAATCAATTGGTAGTTTTGAGCCATTATCAAAGAGTAATTTTCTTGGTGTATGTCGTTTAAAGTTGAATTCATTGATTCTTTTGGAAAACAAAGAATACAGCTTAGTATCCGAGGTAGCGAAAGAAATTAGTAGATATGGAGTTTCTAAGTATGGCCTAAATATTATTGTTTCTGAATCGTTTTCTTGGCACGAACTAACATTGCTTGCTTTTGGCAACTCGCTTAGTCCCATAATGGATTTCATTAATGATCTTAGATGCGAGGAAATGAAGTCAATATTTGTGACTTCAGATGATAATGCCTTGAGCAGAGCTGTCCAACAAAATATAGAAGTTATCGTGGATACGCATACTACATATGGACTAAATCCTGAGCTTTTCAAAACCGATTCTGAGGCCTTTAAAGCGTATTCTGAATCGAATGAGGACAATGCGTTAGAGGTAACGTCAAAAATACACGTAGATCCGCAATCAGATATTGATATCATTTCCTTTTTCAGGAAGGACCTGGGAGATTTAATATTACACGATCAAATCAAAATGGTGGATGGAAGGTCTGATTATATTGTAAAGTACGAAAAGAAGGCACTAATTAATTATTTAAAAGTCTGGGAGAAATTGATTCAATTAAGGACTCTACCGAATAAAGATGTGTTAGGTTATATTAGGAAATTTCATAGTAACATTTCGAAACCCTTCTTAAAGCACAAGTCAAACGTCAGGAAGTTTGATTTAGAACCCAATGCAATTCAGAATGATATTAAATTTTTAGCTGATGATATAAGAATCATTGAACAAAACCTTGAGTCTTTACATGTTTCTAAAGATTTAACTAATAGTGTTATTTCTCTGTTTAATAATTACAATGACATTATTGATGATATTACTCTTTTCCAGTATTTCATTGATACGAGAAGTCATTTGTTAGGATTACAATATCTGATTAATCGACTTGCCATTGAAGATAGTGAGTATATCAGAAAGGAAAGGATAACCAAATATAGGTCTGTTAATAATCTAACAATGTATCTCAGAGAATACATTAGATTATGGCAACTGGCATATGATAATAGATTTCAGCAAAGCAAACGTTTTGGTTATAATTCAGATTATAAGGTTGAATTTAATGGTGGTGCACACCAAATAATTCATTGTTATGACTCATTGTACAAACTCTCGGTCGCTAAAGTTAAATTAAGTGAGAGCGTCCTTGATGCAAGGGTAGTACCAATTGCAACTTTTGGTGGGAGTAACCAAGGTATTGAAGGTAGCAGATTGAACCTACATCTAAATTACTTTCAATTATTTTATCCTGAAACATTCCTATATGCTCTCTTCAAAGAATCCATCAATCATCAGTTTGACCGACATTGGCTTGATGGTCCCTTTTCTTTTGGAGTTGGCGGCAGACAAATATACATTCATAAGGAAATCGATCTAATTAGGAAGGATCTTTCTGCTTTGTTATATGATGAACCCGATGTTGAATGGAGGGCTCTGTTGTTCGAATTTTGTCCACCAAGAGAAATTAAGTATGCCGTAGATTATATGATATCGTATACTTCTTTTTTTAAAATGCTTAGTGAAGACCAATCCAGTCTTTTAATATTTTGGTATTGGCATCAGTTTTTACAATCTTCTGAGCATTACAATATTGACGGCACTTTAAATTATTCCATTTTTAAAAGAAACTATTTTGCTTTTATTTATGCTGTTAGGTTTAATTCTGGCATGAAGATATCCGAAGATAGCAAATGGTTATCCGAGATTGTTAATTGTGATGTTTTTAAATATTACATTGACACACCCATATTCAAAGGAATGAGTCTTTACACTTGTGTAATCAAGGCTATGGATCAAATCCGCGAATCTAATGCTGGTGAAAGATTAAATGTTGTTTGTGACGCTGTGCTTGAAATAATAGATAAAATCGAAGAAGAAAAAGTCATTGATGATGGTGATTTAAGAACAACAACCATTGACTATTTAAAATGGCTTAAAAGGAAAATTCTTCCGGAAGACGGAACTCTATGTAATACCTTATATCAAAGAGATAAATACGGGCACAGTATAAATGATGAAAATTCAAACTACTCTAAAGGTGTATCCGATCCACATGGCGGAATCTTCATTAGAGATGCTCAACTTCGACTTCTGGTGCTAAAAGAAAGAATTCAAGTCTTTGAGAAACTTCGAAATATAGGTCTCAATTACAAAGCGAATGCATTAACTACGAGAATTTAGATCTATCCTAAATCGTTATGAGTCACCTTTGGTATTGAAAAGCCCCACATATTTGATACTATCCGGTGTAGGCAACCTCGGAACAATTCCACTTCTCCAGTCCACGAATAAACGATCAAAATCACTTCTAAATTTTTTGACTGAAGAATTGTGCTTGGCCACAATTCTATTAACCTCCGCTTTATTCAAAGCATGCCATTCTTTCAGGTCATCGAACTCTGTGATTGAAGGTTCCTGGGCAACCTCAATATATGCATGATACATAATCCGACCCTTATAGTAGAATTTCTCAATGTATCGTTCAAATAATTCACTGAAATTACTCATGGTGGTGCTTGTTGGTTCACTTGATATTTCCATATAACAAAAAAAATTGGGGCAAAGATATAAATACCTTCAAAAATCTTATCAAAATTTTGTTAATTAATCAAGCCGGTGCCTCCTTAATTTTGATACGTCTTTGATAATCAGTCTCAAACATATAATTATTATTCTTAATTAAATCCTGTTGCTCTGGCACTTCGTCTGAGGTGAGGCAATCTTTATGCCATTTTAGGTCCTTAAGAAGCCCATCGTAACCATATGTTGCCTTAATTTCTCGTAAAAATGATTCGGGGTCAAATGTATCAACTCTTGTTGGATGGTCCTCAGGTTTTCCTAGGACTTTTCTTGTTTGGTTCATTATTTCAAAGACCGGGATCTTATATCTTACAATAAAGTTAGAATTAAAATGAACTTCATAAACAGCTATTGTAGGGTCTAGGTCATTTCCATCAATACTCGGATTGGTACAGAAGGGTCTATCATAGAGCTCACCGTGAGTATGTCCATTCAAGACTAAGGAATACTGTGATATTTTCCTATAAAATGAGGGCTCAAGATCACCATTAGTTTGTCTAAAACTATATACGTCGAACCAATTCATGGTTCTCGGATAATGATGGCACATAGCTAATGAAAAAAGGTACTTATCTGGGTCGAACCTCTGGAATGCTTCGCCATTGATCGTTTTTCCTGCTGATAGCATTCCTTCATCTGAAAAATATCTCTTTTCTATTGCAGGATTCAAAATGCTCTGCCATTTTGATCTGGATAGACATAACCAACTTGTGTTGAACCAACTCACCAATATCTCTTTATTACTTTCATGAGGGGTGGGAATAATTGTATATCCAAACAGTTGGTTGTTTTCAGTTCCCAATTGGCTAGTATTATTATCTGCCTCTATTTCATCTACAAAATTTTGATAATTAACAAAACATTTGGCTAATTCGCCACAGTTTAAATCAACTGTGTCATATGCTCTGTGTCGTCTCTCTACAGGTATTTTCCTAGCTTCGTCATAATCTGAAATCCTAAATATCTCTCTTCTATCATCCACTGCAATTTTAACAGCTTCTTTCGTAATGATATCATGGTTGCCGGGGCAACTGAAAAGAAAGCTATGATCTTTATCATACATTTCTTTCTTAAGATCTTTTATGAATTTAATCGCAACTGTGTGAGTACTATCATTTGCATTCAAATTAGACATATCACCTGTAAGGCAAATAAGATCATAAAACTCGCGTCCTTTTGAGTTGATGAATTCCTTTAACACTTTAATCAAGCCTTCCTGCTGATCCAAGGTAAAATCGTCATCGCAATGTAAATCTGTAAGATGAAGAATATACATAGGGTTTAGTACGAAAGGAATTTTACTCTTCATCGAAAAGAAAGCTTGGTTTATAACTGATATTTCATCTTAATTGATTGGAAAATATTTAGTAATTGTCCGAAATTAAAAATAATAATAGGCAATAAAAACCCCTTCGCAAGGTAGGAGCCTGCAATAACAATAATTCATTCTTAGGTGTAACAATTTATTAAGCAATAATAGATCTAAGATTGTAAGTAGAGACGAAACTCCCAATTCTATACTGCTTGCCTTCCAAAAATAGTCAATTTTCTAAAATATCCAAACACCTAGATATTATTTTGTCTTCATAAAGGCAGTTTTATTGATTTAGGATTCCATTCAGGAATTTTACCTATATTTAAGTCCACCCAAAATTTTGCTTATAGAGAAGGACGGCAATTGCCGTAGAAATTTACATGGTTACACTCAAAAGGAACAAACTTATTTTTTAATCCTTAAATAATTTTATCATGAAAACATTTTTTAGTTTCTTCGTTGCTGTAGCGCCTAAGGTGCTACCTACTTGTTTGTTTGATCGGACCTTTGACATTTTCGAAATCTCTTAATGCTCAAGTTTTATCTATTGAGGGATTTTGTCATACTGACACTGTTGAGATCCCAACTGCTGCTCCTGATGAATTATATAGAGGCGGTGCGAGCATGGGTGATTGTTATCCTGATTATCCAGGACCTTACTATATGAAAGTTTATGTGCATGCCGTCCGTAGAGATGGCTGCGTCGGTGGCCAGACAATTGAAAAGATAAAAGAGGCCATGGCTAGAACGATGAATAATTTCAGAGAGCAAAATATCTACTTAGTATGGGACGACTGCGGAATTCAAGAACATTGTTTTACTAATACTTATATTATAGGCTATCTTGGAGTACAGCTTGACTGCAACCCTTCTCAAGATTGTTTATCTCAATTCAATCATACTGATGGAATTGATATTTATTTTGGAGGTGATGATGTGGTGATCGGTGATGGTGGCGTGTCAATAGGCAGTATTCCTTCAAGAAATGGTAGAGTTGTTATGATTGCGGGTGAATTCTGGGTAGATCCTTTTACACCTATCATCGATACTGATGTTCTAACACATGAATTGGGACACGCTTTTGGATTATTTCATACTTTTCAAACCTGGGCCAGTTGTGATCCATGTCAGGAAAGAGTAGACGGAAGCAATGCGGATATATGTGGAGATCTGGTTTGTGATACTCCTGCTGATCCGTATGGAGCGACTTTATTTGATGTTGTTCCTGGCATTTGTGAATTTGATACTGACGGTGATTTTTGAAATTGACTCCTTGGGCGATATTCATAAATCCTGGGTCAGTGATTATTCATTAGAAGAGTTAGGAATTGGAAATTTATCTCTTACATCTACAGGAGGAATTATTTACAACAGTTTAGCGGGTGAATACAATGCGGAGTTTAACCAAACATTTTTACAGCCATTGCTAATTTTCAGAGATACATCCTATAAAATAGTAAGGCGAGACACATTTGGAAATCTGCTTGGTGTAATCCATAATTTTGTAAATATTCATAAACTTCAAAATGGAGATTGGCTCACGGTAGGTGTGAAACCTGTTCTTTATCCAGGACCTCCAGAAATTCAACCCATTAATTCACTTTCCGGGTGGATAGCGAGATTCGAGGAAAATGGAGACAAAGTTTGGAGTGTTGTCGATACAGCCTTTTGGAGTAATATCTCGGGTTCTGATAATAACCTTTACGATGCAGTAGAGCTTTCAAGCGGGAGTATTGTTGCTTGTGGATATAATAGAACAAGGGAGCCTAGTGCTAAGGACTGGGGTTGGGTAATCAAGATAGATCGTAATGGATGTATAGATACTTTGTTTTGTGGAACAGTTGCAAACAAAGAAATTGGAAAACAGGAAGATATTAGCTTCAATGTTTTCCCGAATCCTTCAACCGATCAAGTGAATTTTTTATTTAATAACATCCCTATTATTAGCCTTTCAATATTTGACTGCCATGGCTCCCTAGTGGGACGAAAAGTAAATCTCCGAAGCGGTGAAGTTTATATTTGGGATTGTTTACATTTACCAAGAGGAATTTATTTTTATCACCTAGAAGCTGTCAAGAATTGGAATTATAGCGGTAAAATAATCATTCATTAAGACTCAATAGTCAATCAATATTATTTTTCCATGAGAGTAATTTGTTTTGACTTACCTGACACCTGGCTTGATCTAGTTGATTCAGCACTCATTTCACCAATAGAGTATCTTAATCGTTTAAAGGCTGGCAACCTTGAATATTCCTGTTGGGATTGTTCCGGCTTGGAAGATGTGTTCGACGATAGTGAATTGGATAGTATACTGGCTAAGATTGAAAAGGCAGTAAAGGGAAACTGTCTTGGGTTGTATCATGGATGTCGACTTGAGGTGAATGATAATCCTTCAAAAACCGGATTAAACCCTTCTTCAATTAAAGGTATAACTTCTTCATTATTCAAGCTTGCTAAGAATGATATTGTTCTCCGGGATTACCTAAAAGAAATTGAAGAAGCATTACTTTCTGAAGAGTTTCAATTGCAAGCTGATCTTAGAGATGGGCAAATCTGGTTTTGTCTAACCTTTAGTGAAGTTATTCAAAAGGGAAGGGTTTATGTTGCTTTTGGCAGTGAGTACAGGCTGAATATTCTTAATGCAGTTAAAGAAGACCTTAAGTTTCGATTATTTAACTATAGCCATCCCTCTATTCTTTCCTTTGATATCCCCATTGATGAATATTTGTACAAATACAATGACCGAATAGCAAAGTTCCTGTTTTCCTTATGGATTCATTATCATTTGAAGTTTGATGATAGTGATAAACCCGAAGGCTTTGCATGTTACCTCACGCAGACTATTCCTGCTCATTGCATAAAGGAAATTATTAAACCTGAACGGGTTTATGACCGATTTAACAACGAAAGGAGATGGTATACATATGAAGAAATGTGTCCATAGGAATTTAACTAGCCTATAATAATCACATCATAAAATGAGGAGGATTGTTCACTTAATAAGAGCAGGTGCTAGCTAGGCATGTTTGCCAGTCGTGAAAGAATTTCCAGATAGGCTTAATCAACAAATCGCATACCTAGGGCAAGACAAATATAGATTGGATGATAGTTACTTTGAAGACATTCCTCAGATCACTAAGTCTGATGTTCAAAAACCACTTTTCACTACATGATTAGGGCAGTTTCTAATTCCTACTGCTATGCAATAATTTTTTTTCAAACCACAGGGAAAATAAGAATCAAATTTTAACTAACTTCCTGCAGAAATTCCATAATCCCGTTCAAAACCATTGATATAGTTTTTTATTACATTCTTAAATATTACTTAAAATGAAATATTATCTTTTTCTATCATTTAGCCTTCTGATTACAAGTTGTAGTTCAATTCGCAAAATTACCTGTCCAGATGGTCGGATAATAATTTTATCTACAAATAATGATCTTAAAATGATACAAGAACTCAAAGAAAATATCCTCAAAATGAGTTCTTCTATCCTTGCAGATTCTGAAATCGAGTATATTCGTAAAAAAGAGGCCAGTGAACTTGTAAATAAATTTAACACTGAGACAACACAATATTATTTAAGTCTTCTTGCTTTCAATATGTCAGTTCAACGCGATCCATGCAATGTTGAACTATTATTTAAATACACAGCTTTTATCAAGGACTTCATGGACAAATATTTTGAACTACAGAAGTTACTCTTTCAAATTCAAGGTATAAAAAGTGAATCTGGTATCTCAGGCAAAAACTTAGATAAATTTGTTTACTTTTTAGACAATTACTTAAAATCAGAAAAATGAAGATTGTATTTTATTTATTGTGCTTTCTCATTCATCAAGCTAATGCTCAAAATATAGATAGTCTGTTCCAATTTTTAGAATTTCAACAATTTATCGAGGCAGATACAATTAATAATGACAACAATGTGTTAGAAAATATTATATCAGAATTCATGATAAATTATGTTTCAAACAATAATCAAAATCTAGCTAAAAATATTAGTGCTCCGCTTCTGGATCTATTGCACAGTCACTTTTTGGATGAAAATAATAATTTGAATAAAAAAGAATTTAAATATTTTAGGGAATTTAAAATAGGAATTATAAATGATGATTTAATTCCAATGACTCCATGTAGAATTATACCTGAAACAAAAACAATAGAATTCAATGAACACTATTTAATAAGTTCCTTCAATTATATTTTTAGCACTAAATTATCTAAAACTCCAATTTATAATAGAGATAATTTTCATTACTTATATACAATTATTCATCACTTGTATCCGGATAATATTGTTCATGATTTGGCCCAAATTTATCCGTTAAATGAAAATAATCCAAATATTCCTACATTTGAGATAGCTGATTTTATGCGTTACTGTTTATTTTTGTTTTTCACTGAAATGCATGAACTTTATCATTTCAGCTATAAAGAATCAGATTATTCAAATCTGTCAGAAATTAGTGCTGACAGTTTTGCGGTTGAACGTATTCTTGATATTTTTACTTATGGCGTTGATAGTCTCAATGATTCAAAATTTATTAAAAATAATATTGCAAATTTAGAAACTACTGGCTTTCTAGCCAGTTTAGCTAGTGATTATTATAATTACGTGACTTGGCTTTTACTCCCAAAGATCAATTACTTTAATTCAACAATTTATGATATTGCTAAAAGGCATTATTACTTTTTTGAAAATCTAAACCTGGCGTTCAACAAGCGATATGGGGCTGATTTAATATCAACAGAAATGATGTCAGATATAAATGCCTCAACCTTGGAAGCGCAAAATACTTTAAATAGACTGGATTCGCTTTATATGGGAACACTATTCCCGGACCATTTCGATTCTATAATACTACTTATTAACGATATTTCAGCTTTACTTTACACGGAAGATTTAGATAGTGCAGTTGTTCAGTCATTATTTCTTTCAAAAATTTCATACGATCTTTGGAATCAAGAGCTAGCCTTTTGTATATTAGGTCATATTTATTTGAAACAGGGACATAACAATGAAGCTATTATGATGTTTGAAAAAGCTTCAAAATCTTCAGTTATTTTACCAATTGATTATTATGCTCGTCAAATTAAATTGATTAGAAATCTTGACAAAAAGTTTTTAGCATTATTTACTGATTTTGATAACTCTATTTTCAAAACAACTAAATTAATTTCAACAAAAATTGACTTTCATAATAATGAATACTTGTTAATTGAATTTTTTAATGATAAATATGGGCTCCCATCTTATTACAGAATGGAAGGAAGCTGGCAGAATTATCCCCAAGATTCACTTGATTTATTTGATTATAATTTTGGATCTAGTGTCTATATTTCACAAATTGATAGCTTCTACTTAATTTATATCGGTGAACCTGATGACGATAGCATTAGTATAAATGGAAAAGGTGTCCTTTGGGATAATTTGTCCGTAAGTGATAAAAACATACAATCTTATTGTATTAGCAATTTTGTTCAAGGAACACTAAATGGCTTAAGTATTATACGAGAATCAGGTCAAAATAATAGTACGATTATCGGTGAGTTTAAAAATGGGATTTCTTCAGGAGAGTTGTGGTTAATAAGTGATAAATTTGGGGCTGTAAAGTTTGATTGTAATGGTGAAAATATTTTCAAATCAAACTTTGATTTTTCAAATTGCAATGTAAATTCCGATGAAAAAGAGTGGAGTAAAAATTTTTCAGATCTTATTATGCATGAACTGAAACTATACCAAATTGAAAACAGTTTTGCATCAAGCGCTGAATGCCTTGATTGTATTAGTGATATAGATATTGTATTTCTTAGCCAAATACGGTCGTATCGTGTAATCTTAAAGAAGATTTTTGACGAAATAAGAAGAGCCCCATTAAAGAATAATGAGCATTGTATTTCAATTAGTAAAAAAGTTTTATCTGAATATGAACTTGATCACTTAATACCTTTAAACAGAATAGTTTATTCCTTCACTAAATGTTTATGTCCATAACTTTATTTTTACAAAAATACCCACCATAAAATACGATCAATATTGAATTAAAATTAGTGAACTTAACTAAGTAGATTATGCAAAGTGATAATATAATTTATGACAAATAGCTAGGTTATTTGCTTGTAAGGTCTTTTTGAAGTTTATTGATTTTATTGACTTGAATGAGTTTGCAATCGATGGCAACCATCTTTCCAATTGGATGCTAGCCATACATAGCAAGGTATGGACTGCTTACCGTCAGATAGGGAGCTTGCAAGTTTATCTCTGCTTTTTCATTATAACCATATGCGAGAAATCCCGTAATGTCTTGCATCGAGTCTTCTGGTGGTAACGATTGTTCGGCCAGAATAAACCCATATGGTCTGAAGTTGAATTCACAGTACTTCCCAATTCCAATTTCAGGGATTAAGGTAGAACTCATTCCAAGACATCTATGCTGATTTGAAAGTGTGCAATACATATAAAGTTTAAAGCCTGAAGGGAATGTTTTGCTATCAGGTATAAGCAGGAAATTTTTCATTTGGGGCAATCCTCGCAGATAGCCTGCACGATCTGTTGAACAAAAGATTGCTAAGATTTGCTTGAAAACATTCAAAGGTTGAATGTCCAATTTGAAACGAACTAGATCTCTCTCTAATTTTCGTTCTTGTAATATTTTTAAGCCTTGTGTTGCAAATGAACTGTAACTATTACCATAGCAACTTCCTGTGTTGTTATTGCAGCTTTGGCAAAGTGTTTTGTCTCCTAATCCTTTGTGTGAACGACTTTTCTTTCCATACAAAACATTATTTATCGGAAGAATGTTATCCGCTCTCTGCATGAAAACAGGGCTTTTGTTTCCTGCAGATTGAGGAGGAAAGTGCTCAAAAGTCAAAACCCTTTCCTCTCCGCAAATACAACAGGTTCCTATAATTTTTGACATTGCAACTATCTCACTTTATTTCTTCTTACCCAGATTGCTTTGGATCAGATCGTTAAGCGAGGCAACTTTGTTTTCTTTTAGATAATTACCCAACTCTTTATCGCTCCTCACTCCGAAGTCACGATTGTATTGCTTTTCTACGGTTCCCATATGGGTATCGTTCCGCTTGTCTCGGAGTTCTCCACCTTGATTGCGGCTTCTATTGCCGCGCATGGCTGGTGCATCTTTTGTCATGATATTAATATTCTAAGTAATCATATATAACCTTTATTCCATATGATAAGTTCTTGAAATTCTGATTTTTTCAGCGATTTGTTATTTTTTATGGTGTCTCCTGCATAATGGTTTTTCCATACTTACTACGCCCTTTAAATCATAGATTTTGAAGCAAGAAATGAAACCTAAAGATTACTTTCTCGCTATTATTACCTAAACGCCTGATTTACAGTTGCTTCCTGAATATTTACATTAAATTTACAATTTTCCCTGCAATTACAGGAAATAGTTATAATTTTACGTCCTGTAAAAATACAGGAACTGCGTTTTATGCCCCAAGACAACAATAAGCATTCTGAAATTGAAGATCTTTTAAAAAACTTGGTATCTGAGCCAACCTTAAAAGAGCTTTTTAATAAAAAACTAGAAGAATTAGCGATAAGTTCAAATGCTGCTCAAGAGCTTTTAGGTATTGAGTACCGGACTCTTACCGGCATCCTCAATGGAAAACTTAAGACAGTTAATTTCTCCAATATTGTAAAGCTTGCTAGCTTCTTACAAATACCCAGGGATCAAATAATTAGTCTGTATATAAAGGAGCTTGAGAAAAATGCGCCTTCACAAGTTGTCTCTTCTCCAGACAAAATCAAATTCATTAAAGAGAATTTTGATCTTGCGGTTCTAAAGCAGGATGGACTTATTTCTAGCATTACTGACTTCGAAGAAATAGAAGCCAAACTCACTACTCTTTTAGGCTTAAGAACCATATTCGACTATACTCAACCTACTGTTAATATTGCTTTTAGTTCCGGAAAGGTAAAACCTAAAAACATTCTGACACGTGCCCTGTGGATCGAACTTGCTACCTGTGCTTTTGAAGAAATTAATAATCCAAATGAGTTTGACCGACAAGGTTTGATTGATTATTTCCCAAAGATTCGTTGGCATTCAATGAATGTTGAATTGGGCCTTATCAATGTGATACGTGATTTATTCAAACTTGGTGTAACAGTTATATATCAGAAACCCTTTAAACCACTGCATTTGCGAGGGGCAACTTTCCCAGTTTATGATAAACCATGCATAGTTCTGACAGATTATAGAAAATTTTATCCAACACTTTGGTTCGCGCTGATTCATGAGTTGTATCATGTTCTTTTTGATTGGGAAGAAATTAAAAATAGTCGCGGACATTTATCAAATGAAGATCAAGACCAATTGACAGTAAAAGAAAAAGAAGAAGAGGCGAATAGCTTTGCCCGTGAATACCTTTTTTCTAAAGAAAAAACTGGGCGTATAAAGTCATTTCTTCGTGACTATGTTTTTGTTGAAGAATTTGCCCATAATTACCATGTGCATCCAAGTTTTATATATGTTTTTCATGCTTATGATGTAGGTGGTTCTAATAAAATAGCTTGGAGCCTGGCTAACCAATACAATCCAAATACACAAAAGCTACTTAGTCCATTAACTAATGAATGGCACAATGTTAGGCCAGTGATTGAGCATATCAAATCAATTAAGAATAAACTATACAACTAATGTCGCACAACACACCCAACCAGAATCCTTCAAAGCAACAGCAACAGGAGGATAAACAAAGAGTGAAGCAGCTCATTCTTCAGCTTGCTGATGAGAAGGTTTTTGATAAGTTTTCATCCGAATCTATTAATAGAGAAAATGAAAAAATAAAATTGCTCAGTGGGGCATTGGTATCAATTGCGGATTTGAAGAAGATAATTGCAGACACCTGGCAGCCTTATGTTCCAATGTTTGGAATGTCAACCAAATTCTTTGAGACCCTCTTTATCAAAAAAGGTTGGCCAGTTGAGGGCGCAAAAAAATTCGTAAAGCCTTCAATAGTAGCCAAACACATTAATGACCTTATTTACAGAAGATTGTATTATGAATGTCCATTCATGTTTCAATCAATCAATCCGTATGTGGATGGTCGAAGACGAAGATATAAGCACTTCCAAAGGTTGACACCTGAAGGTCGTACCCAAGCTGAAACATTTAGAGATCAAGCCGTGGCTTTGATGCTTGAATGCAAAAATTTCAATGAATTTGAAATCAGATACAATCAAATGTACAAAGGCCGTCCTCTCCAGCTTGGGGTTTTTGAGGATAATTCAATAGCTTAGACAATAGTTTATGTATGTATTTCTCGGGAAAATTTGGAAGGACCCTGTTTGGAGTAAGGTTATAGCAACAGGTGTCATAGCAATGATAGCCTTTTCGTATGAGGTTATCACAAAAAAATCTCTTTTTAGTTGGTTGTCAAATTTAATTCCTGTTTGGTGGTTACTTCTGACTATAATTCTTATGCTTTTTCTTTTTTGGATTAGGAATCGATGGATTGCTACTGCATCAGAGATTATTATACCGAAAACCGAGTCTGTTTATATTGAGAAAATAAAAGAATTCAATACGTTAAATATTGGAACAGTACAATGGCGTTGGGAAGTTGAAGTATCAGCTAAAAGAGCGAATCCAACTAATTTCACAGCTTATTGTATGAAACATGATGAAATCGGATCTCTATTTGTTCCAAATGAACGTCTAGGGGAAAGATTGAAATGTATCCGATGTAATTCTTATATTCCTACCGAACCTGAATTTTTATTTGGATTTGACGATAGTAACCATGAAGGCCGTGAACTTCCAAAGCCAGATGCAATTCAACGAATTATAGTGGAATTTGATAAACATTTACAACTAGTGAACAGAGAATATAGTAATGCATTGTGATAAGACACATATCTCATGCGGACCATTTTTATTCTGTCAATTACAAGTTAACTATAGTTAGAAAAAATATATTTGGGAACCTAGATCAACCCTCAGCATTTATATACTAAGAATGGAACCTGAACAACTTCGTCTCGGTAAACTTTTTCATCGACGTGTTCAAACTGATTGGGCTGGTACAATTGAAGGGGCAGCAGTTTCGTCAGAGCATAGCGTTAGGTTTATTTATGCTAGTAGATCTACAAAACAAACTAACCGAGGCAGAGTAGATATTTTCGTCAATAAGATAGATGACTTTGTTACGGTTATTGAGATAAAATCAACGAATTGGGATACTGTAAAATCGAACAGAAAAAGGCTACTTGATTCACATTGCCGACAAACATTGAAATACATCGATGAATACCTGAATATAGAAGCAGTAAATGTATGTGCGGCAATTATTTATCCTAAATCTCCCATTTCAAAAGGTATAAAATTAGAAGTTGAAGACTATTGGAACCAAAATAGTTTTCAAGTTTTATGGTTTGAGGACCAAAAGACTAATCAGGAATTTTTTATCAAGGATTCATAAACAGCCAGCACCTGATCAAAATCAGGAGGTTCGGTTTGCCCGAAACACATAGCGCGAACATAGGATTGATATTCTCTCTCGTAAACCTGATCTTCCCTGAAAATTTTCAATGCTTCAGCCAAGGCATCATGAAGATTGCCAGGTGCATTACCACCCCTCCTCTTTCGATCTGTTAAGTAAACAATCTTGGCTATCTCCAGAACTTTGATGAATTCATTCCCAAAGCTCAAGGAGAGCGCGTGTATATCATACAGATGCCGGATTACAGTTTGGTCGGGATCTTCTTCTGAACGTTGCCTTTTGATCACACGCCATGTAAGAGCGCTAATCTTATCAGCTGCGGTTTCGAGTAGTGATAAACACCTGATTGTTGAAACACAATCAACATCGACATATTTTCCAATGATTGGGCTTATCACTTTAGGAACAAGTCCAGGCAGCACTTGATCTTCAAATGTGCCCTCAAGTTGTATTTCCGGCCGGATCGAAGCATGATCAGGAAAGTGCTTGGGATAAGCAAGCTTGATACCAAAGAAATTTCCTTCATCTCTTGATATCAAGCTCTCTTCTACAATGCTTATTTCTGGAATATTACCAAAAGCTTCGATTAGTCGTTCACGGTAATTTCTTCTTTCATTTCGTGAAGCTGGTTTATTATCGCGCGTGATAATGCGGAAATCCACATCCTCCGAGAACCGATTGATTAGCTTGTAGCCATGCAGCAAACTTGTTCCGCCGCAGAAAATGGGTTCGAAACGTGGATCTAAATATTCAGCAAGTCCTTTGACAGCAAGGCAGACGTACCAGTCCTTTTCAAGAAAAGCAGGTTCTGTATTAAGCTCTGATGAGAGCTTAAGTAATGTTTTTTCACTGGGGAACGCGCTCATATACAATGTCCCATGTTCCGAAGCTGATCTTTCTGGATACCCTATCCTTCACGCCAATCACACGGCCAGTCGGCACTTGCGTAGACTTGCCTTCATTATACAGTCTTTCAAAAAGAGGAGAAGCTGTTTGAACACCTAGTTTTTTTAATGCTTCCTTCGCAAGCCAGGGTAAAGGCTGTGCCGGCACGAACCGATTAGAAAACTCTGAATAGACGGCTTTGGCATACAGGCCATACCCGATCTTCAATACTTCATTGGATTGGATAAGGCTGCGCAAAGCACGTCCAACCTGATCCCTCCCTCCGAGATCAACAAAATCGGCCGGAACAAAGACGTTATCCCTGCTCCGGTTGATCCTATATCTTACCTTATCTTCGAGTGTTTTAAGCCTCATAACTTCCCTTTTAACGGAAAATAACCCTTGCTAGTTGCAAACATACGACATATTTTAACATCCATATATATTATATATCATTATAAATCAGTCAATTATAAGTATTCATCAATAAAGGATGAAAATCAAATTTAATCCTTTTTATAACCTAACGGTCTTGAATTATTAATACTTTATTAATCCCCTACCCTTACAATGAATATGCGGCCGTGAAACTTACAATTTAGGGGTATTGGCAAAAGGTATTAAGATGGCGGATCAAACTAAACCTTTATCCTCGATCGTGGAGTTGTTCAATAAATTGAATAATGAAAAGATTCAGCATGATTTTGACGCCAAAGTGACTGAAGCTGCCCTTTCAGGCCATGACACAGGTTTCATTCCCAGAGCCGATCAAACTGGCTATCAAAGAATTCGTGAAATAAAGGAAACTGAAGAGGAGGAAAAAGAGGAAGAGGAATTCCAACTTCTGATTATGGCGATAACTGAATTAAACATTCACATCAATGAGGGACTTGTATCAATCGCAGAAACAATTGAAGAGCTATACGATTTAGCTGAAAAAATACTTGATGATATCAATGACATTCACGATCAGATCAAAAAGATTCAAGAAACTCATTCAAAAGCGCTGCATGCTCTAAGAAACCGTGATGATAATATTTCAGAGAGTGGAACTATCGAGAATAAGACCTTGCAGAAGATGGCTGATAATTACTGTAAACGTACCGGCAAAGATTTACCTCAGAATTCGAATGCTCTTAATATCGTGATCAATGAACAAATGAAGTATGAACAAAGTGTACTCATACCCTGGCTTGAAACCAGATCAGAAGCATTGGTACAATTGCATGACCGAGTTCTCACAGGTGCACTTGAGATATCACAAGAGCATAAGAGCTTGTCTAATAAACAGGATCAAATAAATGATCTTCCTCAAAGCGAAGAAATGGTGAAGCAGCTTAATGAACTTGATAAGGCTGTGGAAGTACAGCGCAACGAAGCTGAACATATCAATGCCAGCACCCAGGAAGAGAAGGCCGCGATTGAGAAAGAGATTGAAGCTGTAAGAGTAAGTCATGATGTTTCTTCTGCCGAGCTAAAAGAAAAAGCAAGGGACCTTGAGATTATGGATGATCTTTCCTTTAGTCCGCAGTCCATACAGATTCCTTCAAAAGCTCCTCAACCTGGCCATTAGTTACTGATCCCCTTATTGGCAACAGCATACATATCCTTCAGCTTGGCAAAAATGGCCGCATGATTGTATTTGAACTCTGGCAATGAAAGATTGCCATTGGTCATATCGCCTCGATAAGATTTGCCACCAACATAAATGACAAGTGTACACCAATCGCCTTCCACCGGATTAAGTTGTTTCACAAAAATTACCGGCAATCCATATCCGTCAAAAAAGGTTTTAAGTTTTGGAATCAAATCTTCAGGTTTGTATGGGTAGCTTTTATCCATAATGAGGTATACCGAAACGTGCTTTGAATCAGGTAGATAAGAAGCATCAATAGCAGTACCGACCGACCCGGTAAGTATTATAGGTTCATTTGCATGCTCTCCTTTGGCATTTAAAGCTGTCTGGGTTCGGCCATGCGAATAAAAGACAATCATGGACACGATAATGAAAAAGAACACTAGAAGCGGTCTAAAACGAAAAAAAGCCATTTTTGACGAGTATATACGGCAAATATAAGGCTATTCCGAGTATACTCGGATATTATTTTGTTAGACTTTGAGCCACTTTGCTGTATGGGTACGGCAAAACCGGTCAATAAAAAGGAAGACCTCCTCATCCTCATTGGGGAAAACCTCCGGCGTATCAGAAAGCAACGAAAATGGTCTCAAGAGCAGCTTGCCAATGAAGCGGAATTAGACAGAACATATATTGGGTATATTGAAAATGCCAAATACAATGTTACCGTTGGGACGCTCTGTGATCTGGCTAATGCACTCAATGTCGAAGTGGAAGATTTCCTTAAACCAAAAATGTGACCCTCTAATTCATTCAGGAAATAGTAATTATTCTTTCCTATTAAGGTCGGGTTCTCTGTTTACTTCAGTTAAATCTTCCTCCCCTTCTCTGATTAAAACACCTCCAACCGGTGAAATTGGTAAAGAAGAATAAACTTTTTGTGCAGGAAGATTAATGTCCAAGTACTTTTGAAGAAACTTATTGTTATTTGCAACGCAGAATTTTCTAATTAGAAAATATGCGGCCCCATTAATAAAATCAATATGTCTGTCATTAGTTTCTACATATCTCAATTTTAAATTCCAGTAATTTAATGTAGGGGGAGTATCCATAGAAAAAGGACTTATCATTAAACAATAACCTGGGCTGAGTGGGTAATAGTTCGTTGTTTCATGTTTGGTCGCAAATTGAACATTTACCGTTTCATAATCTGGTTTTCCACCATTGAAATCGACTGAAAATCCTGGGTTGTCATTAGTAATAAAGCGATTGTTTACATTCGATTTAAGAACAATCCAATGCTTATTCACCATACCTGATTGAAAGAACAAAAAGTGATCAAGGTTAAACAAACTGGATAATTGCTCATGTTTTGCGAATGCCCTTGTCCATTTCCTAAATTCCTCCTTAAGTTCATTGAATTCTGTCCGAAATTCATTTGAATATTGAACTTTAATTGCGTTAATAAAATTAATATGTTGTTCAATGGTCTTTCTATAGTGAGAATTTCTATACTTAGACACCCAAATCCAAATCAATAAATCTAATTTAGCATTCCTACTTAGTATTATTTCTTGGTTAATATGAGACATTATATCGTTAAACTTTGGCTCAATATCTCTTGCTAGTTTCTCTTCAAGTTCAAATGGATTTGATGTATTCAATGTGTAAAAATTATCGGATTTAAAAAAATCAGAGTCTATTGATTTTGATTCAATCTTTTTATTGGGGTGAATCCGTAAACAATTAATAAATGATCTTGTCTGTCGCTCTTTGGGATTAATAGAAAATTGCTTTAAATATGTTTTTGAAACCTCGTGATGTCTTTTGGGTGGATTTTTCATCATTTATTTCGTTAAAATTTCAAATATATTTTCCTTCCTTACGAATCAATATCATCAAAAATAGAGCGATCAATATTCATTGATGGATCAATTTTACTATGTTCCTGGAATTCATAGTCCGAATCATCTTTTGAATATTGTGAGTGTAAATTATCAATAATTGTATCTATTTTAGTAAGGGCAATTTCAATTTTAGTAGTTGCCTCTGCATCGTCCTCGAATACCAATTTATATCGATCCAAACTACTCTTAAGATCACCAAAGTGTTCATCTGGATCATTTTTAGATTCAAAGCTATATTCCAAATCTTTAATTGTAGTTTCAAGGTTTGGCAAAAGATCTAGTCGCACCGCTTCTAGTATTTCTAAGCATTCCTTATCAGTAATAATTTTCCTAACCTCTTTGGATAAAAATCCAGCATCTGGGGTAGATACCGCCAAATCTTTAATAGTATTAACTATGACAATCCTATTTACTTCAGGCAATAACTTAAGTGTTTGCAGTTTAATGATTAGATTGATTTCTGAGCATGCATTCAAATAAGAAATGACATTTAAACTATTTAGAAAGGATGGATTATTAACAAGGAACAGATGAAGAAATGATTTATCACATCGAAAGGCTAGAAAACGCATTAATGCAGACTTATTATACCATTGTGAGATATCGAATTCCTGTATCCGTCTTATTATAAAGTCATACCTATTCGCAGGGACAATAACTTTCACACCATCAAGTTTACAATTACCACATGTAACTTCTTGAAATATCTTATCCATTGGTGAGCCAGTTAAATAAATATCCATTAACTCTAAATCTTCTGCTACTAATGATGCAAAGGCATCTCTAATCGTAGGGTGCTTATATCTCCATACATGACATCCATCTTCAAGAACATTCAAAAGTAAACTTCCATCTAAAGGAGAAAAGGCAGTCCTAACTTTGCCTGGAGAGCTGCTTAGCAGTCCAACAGCTCGTTCTTCTTGATCCGTCATCTCTATTGGACTTGGTAAAGTCCCAGCTCTCATAAATATAAGAGCTAATGCAGCCCGGCTGTGTTCATCTAAAGTCCGGATAATTTCTGTAAGGAAATCCATTGGTCTTAAAATAAAATCTTCAATCCCTGCATGGGAAACATTCAGGGATTTTGTAAATGCCCTGTTCCCCAATCTTCGAGCAATCTCCGGTGAAAACTTAGGATGCTCGGCGGCTGAGGCTAAAAATTGTTTGATATTACTTTTAAAAACCCTACTTTGATCGCCTAACTTTATATGATTATAAAGAATTTGTTGTCTCTCTATTTTAGTTATTTCCTGAACATTGATGACGACTTGAGATTCTTTTAATAATGGCAATGCGGTTTCTTTAAGGGATTCGCGCGCACGTTTATAAACATAATCTCTCGATGTAAAAATTATTTTAGCTCCTTTTTTTATTGCGGTTTGGACATGTGGGAAAAGATTATTCCATTCAAAGGTTTTTGACCAGTCCACCTGTGTGGCACCAAAAGCATCATCTACCCAGAACAATTGCTTAGGTTCATTAGGATTCCAATGTCTCGAAAACTCACTAGGAGAACAAATTTTTACCGTTGAGCTGTTCCATTTATCAATGGCTCCTAAAGCTAAAGCAGCAGCTATTGTTGATTTACCACATGCGGCTTCACCTAATAACAAAACAAAACCATGATCATTAATTGCTGAAGCACTTTTTCGAAAGGCATTCGTAATTACAAATTTTGAAAGATCATCCCCTAGCGCACTTAAAATTTCTGTTGCCTGACCGTAGGCTCTCTCATCCATTATTTGAGATAAATCACCCAAGCCATAAATACGGGGCACAAGCATTCTAAGACGAGGTGACTCTCGGATCTGCCTCGACAACCAATCCAATCCATAAGTTTTGAATTTTTTAATACCGGGAATTCCTTCAAAGGCTTCACGAATAATTTCGTCGTTTTTTGCAGTTAAGTTTGCATTCGAGAAGAGAAAATAATTGTCAGCTAAACCTTTTGAAGCAAGTCGTTCTGCTTTTACTACTTCATCTTTTAAATCCGATAGCTTTAATTGCCGGTCAGCTTTCGATGTAAATTTGCATTGAATCGTGAATGTTCCCTCAAATAATTGTTCTTTAGAGACTATCCATACCCCTTGAAATGCGCCATCTCTTCCACCATCATTTGAATCAAAATAAGTTTGGACAGTTTGACCCCAAATTTCGCTAACTATTGTGGCACATAAACTTTGGAAAGCTTTCCAGCCTAAAGTATGTAATTCGTAATTGACTAATGCTGCTTGAGCTTTGGTTCTCATTAGTTTTCCATTGATTTTGCTATAGAGCTTAATCTCAATTTATACAAAAGAGGAGATTTTACTAATTCTTTTTGCCTCTTTCCCAAAAATCTCAAGGCTCCATAGGTCTCAAAAGCCATTTGTAAACCAATGCTCCTTCGGATTCCTGCTTGACAAAATCGGGCAGATGCCCTTGTCTTTTTGGTGAGGCCTTTAGCCTTTTCAGAGTTGTTTTTGTAAAACCTCGGCAGAAAGGAACCACCAATGAAAACCCAGGAGATCTACCAGTATGTAACTGATACTATAATATCCTTGCTTGAAAACCACATGGAGAACTGGAGCAAACCCTGGATATCTTTCGGCCAGGACAATGACTACGCCCGCAATCCTTCGACTACCAGATACTATCGAGGCATCAACCAATTCCTTTTAAGTTTTGCTCTGATGCATAGAGGGTACTTTAAAAACATCTGGATGACCTATAACCAGATTAAAGATCAGGAAGGCTTCGTAAAGAAGGATGAAAAATCCCTTCCTGTTATCTTTTACAAATCGGCATTCATTGATCAAAGTAAAAAATACTATTCACCTGAAACCATATCTGAAATGGGAACTGATAAAGCCAGAAGTCTGGGCATTCAGAATGTTCCGATCCTCAAGCTTTATCATGTATTTAACGTAGCTCAGACCGAAGGACTGAATGAAGAATATTATCATATCGAGCCTGTCGGAGAATTATCACCTTTTGAAAAAGATGAAGCTGCTGAAAACCTGATACGATCTACTGGTGCAAACATCGAAATCACCCAGTCAAACAGGGCTTATTACACTCCAATGCAGGATATGATAATGCTTCCCTTGCGTGAGCAATTCAAAGGAGAGGCTGAACCATTTTATGCGACTGCACTTCATGAACTTGGTCATTGGACAGGACATGAGACACGTTTAAACCGTAAGAGAGGATCTGTATTCGGTGATGCAGAATATGCAAAAGAAGAATTGATAGCTGAATTGACATCTGCATTTTGCTGTGCCCATCTTGGATTTAGCAAGAATATCACCAATAACGCTGCTTACATCCAGAACTGGCTTGCCATCCTGAAAAAAGATAACAAAGCGGTAGTTTCAGCAGCCGCCGATGCGCAGCGAGCAGCGGATTACATTATCGGTGGACCAGAATATAGCGCCTATCAAAAGGAATAAGGTTCCTGCCCGTGCTAATATTAAACAACCGATATTCGCACTATAAATAGTCGTAACAATTGAGCAAAGGCTTCGCTTTAACCGGTGAAGCCTTTTGCTATTCTATTCGTTACTCTGGTTTGGAAACACAACCAGTTCAATCTGGCCATCATTTCTTGGGATAGGCATTGCATCCATCAAAATGGTCATACCTGCACCTGCTTTGTGGTTGAAACCCACACCGATTTGTGAGCCCAGGTCATCTCCGCGCTTGGTGAGGACTTTCCAGTCTGGTTTATTCTTTTTGTTTTCTTCAGTCATTTTTGATATCTCCTTTTCAAAATATTGAAGGCTGAAAATGAGGCCATTATATTGAATTTTTCTTGATATTGGAAGCCGTTTCCTTTTGATTTACTACCATTTTTTGATTCCGTCAGTGTCGTACTGTCACGATAAATTGGATTATAGGTATAACAAAAATTATAATCACATATGAATAACCCAAAATACACCAAGTTCAAAGACAGAGCCGGAGAGTACAGATTTAACCTAAAAGCTGAAAATGGTGAGATCGTTCTTAACAGTGAAGGATATACTTCTTCACTGGGATGCGATACTGGAATCCAGTCAGTTCGAGTGAATTCACCGTTTGATGCCAGGTACGAGCGTAAAACCTCCACCTCAAGTAAGTTTTATTTCGTACTCAAAGCTTCGAATGGCCAAGTCATTGGCACAAGTGAAATGTATGAAACTACCTCAGGGAGAGAAAACGGAATTGAAGCTGTAAAAAGAGTGGGCCCAACCTCACCCGTTGAAGACCTAACATGATTTAATTTCTTAACCTTTAACTTTATACATTATGGCTAGAACAAGCACACGCGGCAGAGATGCCAAAACAGGAAAGTTCATCCCAGTCAAAGTTGCACAACAGCGTCCCTCAACAACAACTGTAGAGAAGATCAAAGTTGGACCAACGAAGAAGCAGGCGAAATAATGGTTGAACTGTCCCAAGAACAGAAAGAATCAAATAGTGAGGCTGAATCATCAGCCTCGCTATTTTTGAATATTTTATAACCTCTTTATCAGAAAGTTGATGAAAGACACAACTACAGAAGATCTGTTTTTGTACATGTCATTCAAAGGCGATGGTTCAAAGGAACCAGAGCTGGCGTTTAATGAATTCCACTCCCGATTTAAACGATACGTTTGGGGAGCAGTACATCGGATAGGAAAGTCAAAAGAATTGTTGCAAAACCACCCTACGGGTAAACAAGATTTATTTTCTGATACATTGCTTGCGGCATATGATAAGGCAAGTGATTTTAATCCAGAAACAAAGGACAATTACGATAAAAAAGTTATGCTCTGGTTGAGCGGAATTATCAAAATCCAATATTTAAGATGGGAGCAAGAAGTTCTAAAGCACGACAAGAAACAAAAACTCCTCAGTTACGTCGATGAATTACCTGAACTGGCAATCGAAACACATGTTGACAAAGATCTTGAAGATCGAGTTGAGACCATTCCTATACAACAACTGCATAGGGCGATGGACACCATTCTTAGTGATAAGGAGCGTGAGATTTTGTTGGCTTGGTTTATGTTTGCCCCTATTCATACAGACGAAAAACAACGAAGTCCTATACCAAAAAGCCATAGAGATCGCCTTTGCCAAGTGTATGGATTGAAACCAGATTCACTCAGGCAGATAAAGAACCGAGCTCTAAAAAAAATAAAGCAAGCTTTGACAGCTAATCATGCAGTAATGGTGCCTTTAAAAAGGTAGAGAAAAACTATAATCTATAATCTATAAAAATCTAAATCCAAATATATATGATGACTCCATTTGAAGAACAGCTCAGAAATGCCCTCAAAGAAACGGGGTACCTGTTGCCCGAGTCTTTGGAGGAATTGGAACAATTTGAGAAATACGCCCTGGATAGGAAACTTTCTCCACCAATGCCGGAGGAACTTAAAGATCCATCTTACATTTTGAGTAAAGGATATTCCAATCCATGTCCTATCTCGGATAATCATACCAACGAAGAAGTGCCTGATTTCTTAGCTATAGCTGCCAGATCCGGCAACAGTATTCCTGATCATATCCGTGAGAAAATGCGTTGTGACAGGGAGAATGCACGTGAGAAAGAGTAACGATCTAACAGAAATTAGAAAAGTTTGGCTTTCAGACTTAGCCGAATCAATTGCAATTCGCTATACCACATATGGCAAGGTTGAATTGTGGAAAATCCTTCTCGACTATAGAATAACACATTCAATTAGTGACTATGGGAGTTACTTTGATGGTCTTCTTGAATATCATAAAGGTAGGTTTCATATATACCTGAATGAAAGACAACAAGAAAGGCGAATACGTTTTTCACTGGCACATGAACTAGGGCATTATTTCATTGATGAGCATGCTAATGCTTTAGCATCCGGTGTTCCCCCTGCTCTTTCAAAACATACTGGATATGCAAGTGAATTCAAGGTTGAACGAGAAGCTGATTATTTTGCTTCGTGCCTTCTTATGCCAAAAACTGAAGTAATCGCATTATATAGAAAGTTCAAAAAGTTTTCTTGGTCCATTATTGATGCAATTGAAGAAAAATTTGAGGTTAGTAAACTCTCTGCTATTTACAGGGTCGTTAACTTGGATCTGCATCCGATGATGGTAGTTAAAGGACAAGAAAATGGATTGTCATTACCACCATGGCGTAGCAAAGACTTTTATTTCTACTTAAGTAATTCAACAAAGATTCCGGAGTACACAATGATGTATGAATATTTTAAAAATGGTACGAAATATTCAAAGACACAAGATCTATACGCACCCGATTGGTTTGAAAGTGCTAAAAGTGAAACCCCTATCCATGAGCACTGCATTTATTATGATGCAGTAAATATTTGCTACTCAGCAATATGGCAGGATTAGTAATTATAATTAACGAAATATTTTAAACCATGAGTTTACATTTAACAAATCAATCAAAACGGCATCATTACATACCTCAATTTTACTTAAAAGGCTTCTGTGATGCTACAGGCAGGATGCATGTTTTTGATAAAGAAAAAGGCACTTTTATCTATAGAA
>Ga0193753_10000017_pt1:152500-266238 | contig 266238 bp, 205 predicted proteins | sample H1c2metaG_FD_144925 | JGI IMG/M metagenome (GOLD analysis project Ga0193753, IMG submission 144925) | Soil microbial communities from a riparian zone of the East river system, Colorado, United States - H1c2 | ecosystem: Environmental > Terrestrial > Soil > Riparian zone | place...
TATTAGTCCTGGCCACCGGAGTTACGACCAATTATTTTGGCAATACAATGATTGAATCTAATGTCTATTCACTCAAATCCGTAGCTGATGCCCTCTTTCTCCGTAACGCTATTCTTTCCGACCTCGAAAAGGCTCTGACCATCCGCGAAGACGACCTCCGGCAAAGACATATCGATATGGTCATCGTAGGAGGCGGACCAACCGGTGTTGAAATGGCAGGCTCCCTGGCCGAAATGAAGAAATATATCCTGCCGCACGATTACCCCGAATTAAATGCTGCAGAAATGGACATCTACCTGGTCGAAGGCACAAAAAAACTTCTGTCTTCCATGTCTGAGGAAGCCTCGATCAAATCAAAAGAATACCTGGTGAAAATGGGCGTCCATGTCCTCACAGAAACCCGTGTAACCAATTACGATGGAAACGAAATCACACTCAGCAATGGTGATAAATTGTACGCCCGTAAAGTGATTTGGGCTGCAGGCATCACCGGCAATAAAATCGATGGCATCCCTCAGGAATCCTATGCGAAAGGCAACCGCATCATGACTAATGAATTCAACCAGGTAAAAGGATTGAAAGACGTATATGCCATCGGTGACAACGCATACATGGAAGAAGGTATCTATAAAGGACATCCGCAAGTAGCCCAACCTGCCATACAGGAAGCCAAAAGACTTTCAAAAAATCTGAATGGACTCCCTGCAGGGAAAGCTATGCAACCATTCAAGTATCATGACCTTGGAAGCATGGCCACCATCGGAAGAAATAAAGCTGTTGCCGATCTTCCATTTATGAAAACCCAGGGCTTCATCGCCTGGATACTCTGGCTGGTGGTACATCTTAAATCCATTCTCGGTGTAAAAAATCAGCTTTTTGTATTTCTCAATTGGTTATGGTCATACATCACCATGGACCAAAGCCTGAGGATCATCGTGAGGCATAAGACGAGGAATAACCAGGATCATTGAATCCTCCTTTCCAACTCCAACGCTTTAAACTGCAGCAATTTTTATTGACCTTCAGCCTCTGGAATGAGTACAAATCAGATTTTCGATCCTCTTTCCAGAAACTTCTCAAAACATCAATCCAGGAATCATGCGATTAAATTTATACGTGCCATCAGTGTGCTTACTTATTTGTTCTTCTGCTGACAGTTGTATTCCCTCATGCTCTTTCTTCTCAGAATTTTCCGGCTGAATTTCATCTTTCATCAGATGGTCGCATATTATCAAGAGGTGATGCATCTGCAACCGGATTTTATGACCTGAACATCATCCGGGAAGTAAACCTGGATTTTACACAGACGGGTTATTGGCAACAACTCAAGGATAATTATGAAGCAGAAATCGAGATACCGGCTACGATGACTGTTGAAGGTGTGGTGTTCGATAGTGTAGGTGTCAGGTTTCGGGGAAATACATCGTACATGGGGGTACAGAATTCCGACAAAAAATCATTTGCTGTGAATACTGATTTTGTGCATGATGATCAGAAGATCATGGGTTATGAAGGTTTGAAATTTAATAATGCGCACCAGGATCCTTCGATGATGCGCGAAGTATTGTATTGCCTGATGGCAAAAAAATATACACCTATCGCCAAAGCGAATTATATCCACTTATTTATCAACCAGCAGGATTGGGGTATCTATCCGAATGTTCAGGACGTGGATAAAACTTTTCTGAAAGAATGGTTTCAGAATAATGATGGTGCCCGTTTCAGAGCAACAGTAGAAAATACCGGGGGTGGTCCCGGTGGCGGCGGGGGTGGAGGCCAATGGGGTGATGGTACAGCCGGCATGAATTACCTGGGCACCGATACAGCGACGTATCAAAAGTACTACGATCTCAAATCAACTGATGTGGAAGATCCATGGCAAAAGCTCATTGATGCATGTCAGGTCCTCAGTGTTGCTACCGCAAATAACAAAGAGACCGTTGCCTCGAAACTAGATATTGATAAGATATTATGGTTCCTGGCTGTTGAAAATGTTTTTACCGATGATGATAGTTACATCATGAAAGGTAAAATGGATTATTACGTTTATTATGATCCGGAAAACGATTTAACCTTTCCGTTTGAATATGATGGCAATTCTTCTTTTGAAACGAATGCAGCTACAAGCTGGTCGCCATTTTATAATGCCAACAAAGTCAACTATCCCTTACTTAATAAACTGCTGGCCATTCCTGAATGGCGTCAGCGATACCTGGCACATTACAGAACTATTCTGAACGAGACGTTCACTACTGCAAACGCTAATGCTATCATTGATTCAATGAATGCCCGGATTAAAACCCTGGTATCAGCAGACACAAAAAAGCTGTATTCGACTACTCAATACACGAATGCGATTCCCGGATTAAAAAATTTCGTTACTAATCGTAGAAATTATCTGCTCGGAAACGCCGAAATCGCACAGGTAGCACCTGTCATTGCGAACGCCATATTTTCAAATAGTCAATCAAAAGAGTTTATTCAACCAGGTCCTGATGAAGAAGTTTTCGTAAGTGCACAAGTGGCCGGTTCGCCAGGTATCAGTGCTGTCAAATTGTATTATGATAATGACCTTACAGGTAATTTTGATGTGGTGCTGATGACTGATGACGGATTGCATCATGATGGTGTGGCAGGTGATAGTTATTTCGGCGCAAGCATTCCAGGGCACTCCGCAGGTACATTAGTGAGGTATTATATTGAAGCTATCGCTTCCAATGCAGCTTTGTCGGCATCCTATCTTCCTGCAGGTGCTGAACATGATGTCTTCGTGTACACCGTGAAGAGTGGATCTGCTCCAAATGGAGTTGTCGTCAATGAGATTTTAGCGAGCAATACAAATGGTGCGGTAGATGAGGATGGTCAATTTGAAGACTGGATCGAATTGTATAACAATAACGATTTCGAAGTAGATCTCAGTGGGTATAATTTATCTGACAAAGTTGATGAGCTGGATAAATGGCAATTTCCGGCAGGTTCAATCATCCCGGAAAACGGATACCTCATCGTGTGGGCTGATGACGATGAATCTGACGGACCTTTGCATGCAGGATGGAAATTATCTGCTGATGGTGAAGGTGTATTTCTGTCAAATACTGAACTTTCAGTTGTTGATTCAATAACATTCGGTCTGCAGACCAGTGATATAGCTTTTGCAAGAGTGCCCAATGGTACAGGAGGATTTATTACACAGGCGCCGACTTTCGAGGAAAACAATGAGACGGTTTCTGCGATTCATCCGCTGAGCGTGAATGATATCCTTGTTTATCCTAATCCCGCCCATCAAACAGTGAATGTCAAAATCACAGATGAGGTCATGGGTATGAAATATGACGTCATAGATTTTCTTGGAAGATCGCTGGTCAAAGATGTCTTCACACAGGAGATCAATACTATTCAACTGAATGCATTGGAGCCAGGTCAATATTTCATTCGTATCCGGGGGAATCGCACACTTACGATGAGCCTGATAAAAATATAGCAGGACGTACGGAATTGAAATAAAGAATTTATTAAAGCCCTCTTGTAAAAAATTGCAGGAGGGCTTTTTCATGCATTAGTTTGTTGCCGGAGGTGACAACATCAATGTTTGATCCTTGACGAAATCATACAACGTAAGTCCGCGTATATCGTAAAGAGCCATCCAGAAATCACGAACAGATTGCAAATATCCTCTCCGAGCTCCTTCCTGGTCAGCAAGTGCAAGATTTAAATCAGTAATGGATATTTTACCGATGAGATATCGTTGATACGTAATACCATATCGCTTTTGTGCGGCTTCAAAATATCGTTGCGCAACTTCTGCATTGCGCCGTATCAGATCAAACTGTTGGGAACGAAGCACAACTACATGTCTGAAATTTTCTTTTTCCTGCTCAACCTGTTTTTGTTCTAATTCAAGACTGGCAAGGGCCACAGCTTTGCTTGCTTTAGATTTACCCCAGTCTGCGATCGGGACTGTAAGACCAACCCTCACTACTTCCTGGTCAATGAGATTTGTATATACCTGGTTCAGTTGTGATCCGGTTTGAGTGAGTCCGAATTGAGTTTCTACATTAACCGTAGGACCTCTCTCTCCCAATGAACGGGCTACTTCCCGTTTAGCTTCTTCAAGTCTTCGATCAAATCCAACTATAGTACTTCTGTTTTGCAATGCATAATTCAATGCTTGCTGAGGATCCACTGAAGTAGGTGGAATTTCATACGGTGGAATTAAATCAAAAACGATTTCTCCGTGCAATCCCAAAAAATCCCGTAGCTCTTCTGTATTCGTCTGCATGTTAAGTTGTGCTTCTGCAAGCCTTGTTTCAGCCTGCATAGCATTGAGTTGAACCTGCAATAAATCTGTTTCCGCTATTTTCCCAACTCCATACCTTCCTTCAGAAAGAGCAAGCAATGTATCTGCATTTGCTTTATCCTGAATGGCAGCATCAGCATCGAGCTGGCTGATCAAAAGGTCAAAAAATAAAGTTGCAGCCTTGTTTGCAACATCCTCCATCTGCTCTGAATATTGTTTTTCTCCTTCTTTATAAATAATAGGTTCGATTTTCTTGCGCCACTTCATGTTATTGTATTGAAAAAGCGGCTGAGAAAATCCAAGACTTACAGGATTCGACAAGTATGAAACTAAGGCTGGCTGCCCAGCTGTAGCGAAAAGGTCAAGTCTGCTCAATCCGCTCCCCAGGAAAAAAGTACCTCCCGTAGGTGCAAAATCCTGCAGCAGTGAAAGATCTGCCTGGTTCTGCATAAAAGATCTTTCTGTAAATGCAACACTACCATTTGGCAAAGTAATTCCTTCAATCGTTCTGTTGAAAGATGGATTTGCTCTAAGGAGTATTTGTGGTTTAAAATCAGCAAGAAATGATTGATATGACCAATATGTATATTTCCACCTTGTTGTTGCGAGCAAAGCATCAGGCGCATCACTCTGAGCCAAAGCCACAACCTCATCCAGTGTGAGTCGATATTCATTTTGTGCAGAGACCCGGTTTCCGGCAAACACGGAAAATAAGATTGCCAAAATAAAAAGCACTTTCAATTGTATACTCATCATATCCATACTTTTCAAGAACCCACCTTTTAATTTATATCGCAATTGTTCTTTATTAAAATCACTTTATCACTGACCACTCCATTACTGATCACTGATTACTGATTACTGCTTTACTCAGTGCGAAGCGCTTCTATCGGATCAAGCTTCGATGCTTTCCTTGCCGGGAAAATTCCAAATACAAGACCTATAGATGCAGCAACCCCAAACGATAACAAGATCGACCACAATGAAATAATCGTTGGAATTTTTGCAGTCGTGGAAATACCCTTTGCAGCAGCGACCCCAAGGAGTATTCCCAAGATGCCTCCTATCGTGCTGACCATAACAGCTTCAAATAAAAACTGAATTACAATATCCTTGCTGGTCGCTCCAATAGCCCGACGCAATCCAATCTCTTTTATCCTTTCATACACAGAAGCCAGCATGATATTCATGATGCCTATTCCTCCAACCAGCAAAGAGATACCGGCTATGACAGCAAGTACAAGGTTGAAAATATCCTGTGTTTTTTGTTCCTGTTGCAATAAGAGCTCAGGGATCTCCATTGAAAAATCCACCTGTCCTGCATGTCTTCGTTTCATCATCCGGGCTATCACATCAGCCGTTGATTGCAAATATTTAGAATCACTTACTCTCACCACCAACCTGTCAATCTGCTGAACTTCCACCTGCTTATCTGTATTTTGTCTTCCCTGCATCCCCAGATGTTCCTTGCGTATCCTGGAACGGTCACCAAACCGGATCAATGAAACATCAATCGGAATGAAAATATCCGAATTGAGATCGCGCAGACCGAGTGAAGAAAGACTCTCTTTTGTAGCAATTCTTTTTTCAAGTACACCGATCACGGTAAAATAATTATTGCCACATTTTATAGATTGTCCTACCGGATCTTTCCCACTGAATAATTTTGTTTCTACATTTTTACCAATCACGCAGACCGGCATGTTGTGATCAAAATGCTCCTCCGTAAAAAAGTGACCCTTCGATGTGGTCAGCTGATTCACTTCAAAAAATGTATTTGTCACACCTACACATCGCACTGCAAGAATCTTCCCATTGTAGATAGATTTTGTTTGCCTGATGATCTCGGGACTGACCAGGTCAACAGAAGGGATATTCCTGATGATCTCCAGGTCACCTTTTGACATGCCCGGAGCCCATGTGACCAGCTTTGTATCATTACCTGCAGCAGTAGCTGTCTTTTCTTCCTCATCACCATCCTTTTTAGAATCCTGCGACAAATGCGTAAATACGATATTGTTAGTCCCGATCAATCGCATCTGGTCAAGCAGAAATTTCTTGGCGCCGGAACCAATAGCAAGCATCGCAATCACAGCCGCCACACCGAATACAACACCCAGTGCAGTCAGCATGCCGCGCATCTTATTGATGAGCACACTTTCCACAGCAACCCTTAAGAGGAATAAATATCTTTCCATGCTAATATAGCTGAGTGAGCTTTAGAAAATAATGAACATTCCTCCCTCACCGTTTTCTTCAGCCAGGTTTTCAGCTTTAATTGTCTTGGCGACGTCCTGCTGAATTTTCATCCGGTCAGCTTTTTCTTTTTCCAGTTTTGCTGTAGCAGCTGCTTTATCAGCAGGATCCAGATAAATAAAAGATAGTTTCTCTGGATTGGCCGGAGCATTGATGCTCAATTCATCTCCTGTTTTCAGTCCTGCACCGATACAGATATTCAGATCATTCGATGGCCCTGTTACAACTTCCTGTTTGACAAAGCCTGATTTACTTTTCATATACACGAAACTGATGCTGTCTGTCTGAATAGATTCGAGCGGGACCTGTACACATCCCGGGATGGAATCCACCAGGATATCAAGCCCTGTTGTCATGGCAGGCCGAAGAAGGGAGTCGATGGAATTGAGCTGGATGATGACTTCAAAAACTTTTGTATCGAAATTGCGCACCTGCTCGCCAATGTTTGCTTTAGAGATCACAACACCCGTGAATTCCTTCCCAGGGAAGGCATCCAGGGAGATCTTTGCTTTCTGACCCAGCATCACCTGGCTTATATCTACTTCATTGATGTAGGCTTTGGTGATCATCTCGCTCAGATCGGGTAGCTCCGCGATAACCGGATCCCACGATGAAACCTGTGAACCGGGTCCTCTTTTTCCATTCCAGTCACGTACATAGATGACCATGCCTCCTTTTGGAGCTGTCACTGTCATTTGAGATTGTAGTTCCAGGAGACGATTGAGCTTAAATTCCTGCTGGCGATAAGAGGCATTTATTTCTTCAATTTTTGCGACTGATTTTTCTTTGGTGAGTTTGAGCTTAGAGGCAAGCTGGTTGAGTTCCCGCTGTGTCCGTTCTAGATCGAGTTGCGATTGCTGAATGATCGCCTGCGGTTCATATTTGCTCAACTCAAGCGAGAGTTGCTTTTCTTTCATGGAAAAGGTGACATTCACGAATTCGTCCCTCAGGCCACGCATTTCAATGGCTGTATCAATTTTCGCCTGATCAAGCTGAGTAACGATTTTTTCAATTTCCGTCTGGGATTCCTTGATTTTACCATCCAGCTCAGTGCGATCCAGGGAAGCTATGAACTGGCCCTGCTGTACGACTGTACCTTCAGGAACCAATGACTGGATCGTGATCTGGTAGATATTGACTGTTCGTAATCCTTCGGGGCCTTTGATCTTTTCAGAACGTTTTGCCTGAAGTTCACCAGGGGCGTGAATGGAAACTGAGAGAGGGGCTTCACTGGCTTTCACGATCAGATCGCCACTAGGGATTGAGGAGCCTGGTTTGCGAAATATAAAAAAGGCGACAATGGCGACAATGGGTAGGCCAATAAGGAGAAGCTGGCGAGGTGGTTTCATCGTTTTGAAAATAATGGTTAGAGGGAAAGTTTGATTATACTATATATGAAAGGAATTTTATGGTCATCATCGCACAATAATGGGAAGAATATACTTTCCAACGTCAATTACCCCGATGTGATTGTACTGAACTTGTTAAGTGATGCTAACAGGTATTCGATTTTTAACCGCTTTTATTAGACCAAATCCTGTATCTGGTGATCACATGGAAGGTGGAAATATCTGTCCGTAAAAAATCGTTTTTATTTGATTGATTTTTCATGCATGATTCATCTAAAAGTCAGATGATGAATTGTAGATTTGTCGTCATAAGTCTATCACAGTTATGCCCAGGATCATAAACTTCTCTGCAGGACCTTCGATTCTGCCCAAAACCGTTTTTGAACAAGCCTCTCAAGCGGTTCTAAATCTCAATAATACCGGATTATCTATCCTTGAGATTTCACATCGTTCATCCTATTTTGAGCCTATCCTGCATGAAGCAGGGCAGCTTGTCAGGGATCTCCTGGGATTGGGGGATGATTTTGAAGTGCTATTTCTTTCCGGAGGAGCAAGCACACAATTTTTTATGACGGTGATGAACCTCCTTCCTGAAGGTCAGAAAGCGGCATATGTCGATACAGGTGTTTGGGCCAGCAAAGCTATACATGAAGCCAAAATGCTTGGTTCTATTGATGTCATAGCCAGTTCAAAGGATGCTAATTATAATTATATACCCAAAGGTTATCCGATCCCTGAAGATTATGCTTACCTGCATCTGACCAGTAATAACACGATCTATGGTACCCAGTATCAATCATACCCGGATACGGCATTACCGATCGTGTGTGATATGTCCTCCGATATATTCTCAAAACCGATTGAACCGCATCGTTTTGGACTGATCTATGCGGGAGCTCAAAAAAATCTGGGGCCGGCGGGAGTTACTTTAGTGATTGTACGAAAAGATATGCTGGGTAAAGTCAAAAAGACAATGCCAACGATGCTCCGATATGAGACGCATATTCAGAATGAATCCATGTATAATACACCTCCGGTTTTTCCTATTTATGTAAGCATGCTCACGCTCAGGTGGCTCCGTGACCTGGGAGGATTGTCTGCCATGCAAAAGATCAATGAGCGGAAGGCAAAATATATCTATGATGTGATCGATACCATTCCGTTTTACCTGGGACATAGTGTTCCTGAAGACCGGTCCAGGATGAATATCACCTTCAATCTTGAAGACAGTGCATTGAATAAAGAATTCCAGGCCTTTTGTGAAGATGCAGGATGCGATGGGTTGAAAGGTCATAAATCAGTTGGGGGATTCAGAGCTTCTGTATATAATGCAATGCCGGAAGAAGGGGTTAAAGTTTTAGCTGAGGTCATGAAGGAATTTGCGCTAAAACATGCGTAACCGGCAAACCAGGACATCCGTGAGGTGGCAGGGGATTCATCTGCCATTGCTCATCATTGAAGAACAGAGGATTGATACGAGGGTTTCTTTCGGAAAGACATCTGCATACCTTCGTATGCCTTATACCGCTCCAAAAGAATACAAGCAGGAAAAGCTGATCTGGGCAAAAAAATGGCTTTTAGAAACTCTGACAGAGAAACCGGACCTGGCAGAACGCTGGAAAAATAAAGAATACCGTACCGGCCAGATCATTAAGACGGCATTTAAAAATTTTACGTTGCAACTTTCCACAAGCAATGCAAAATCTACTGGCACTGCTCATATTGATGGCTCAAATCTTGTCCTTAGCCTACCAAAGCTTGAAGAACAGGATTATTACACCAGGGATTTTATCACCACGTTGATATCAAGAAGTATTAGCGCCGATCTTCTGCCATCTTTTTCAGCGCGTGTAGAATCTTACAATAAACTTTTTTTCAAGGAAGATATCAACGACATCCGCCTGAAATATGTACATAGTCGCTGGGGTAGTTGTGCAACGAATGGTAATCTTAATTTTTCTTCAAAAATTTTACTGGCTCCGCCAAATATCATGGACAGCGTCATCATCCATGAATTATCTCATCTGAAGGAAATGAATCATGGCGCCCGTTTCTGGAAATGGGTTGAAAAAGCAGATGAGAATTTTTTGAAACATGAATCGTGGTTGAAGAAATACGGAGACAGATTGGATTTCTGATTGACGAATTACGATTGACGAATTACGATTGACGAATTACGATTGACGAATTACGATTGACGATTTTCGATTGAATTTGTTTATTTACTACTCGTATGGATAAAGCATTAAAAGATGTCGATAGCTACATTGCGGATTTTCCTGATGATGTACAAGTTATTCTTGAAAAAGTAAGAAGCACTATCCGAAAAGCCGCTCCTGATGCGGCAGAGAAAATCGGCTATGGTATTCCTACTTATACCATGAATGGTAACCTTGTGCATTTCGGAGGTTTTAAAAAACATATTGGTTTTTATCCCGGACCGGATGCAATCGTGGCTTTTAAAAAAGAGTTAGCAGGATATGATGGAGCTAAAGGTTCTATTCAATTTCCTTTAGACAAACCTATTCCTTTTGGGCTTATCACAAAAATGGTAAAATACCGTGTGGATCAGAACAAGGAAAAAGCAGTTAAAAAATCTTCTTCCGCGCAGAAAAAATGAAGAATATTTAACAAATGTCCTTTATTTCCATGCTTTTCAAAAAAACCAGTTCACTATCCAAAGCGAAAAGTTTGTGAAGCACTAGAAATACTGTAGAAACTGTTAGCCTGTTTTAACTGTTACACGAGACTCAATACCTTTGACTTAGAATGGATACATCTGACAGGCAGGATTTAGCAGTGCGAATCGGAGAAAAACTTCAGGAATATAAATCCTCAGGTAAAAAAGCGTTTGTAAGCTCATCATTTCAAACCCATAGCTTGCCGCTATTGCATATCATCAGCCGTTTTCAACCGGATATTCCGGTGTATTTCCTCAATACAGGTTTTCATTTCCCTGAAACGATCGCTTTCAGGTATGAGATAGCAGACCTTTTAGGACTGAATATTATCGATGCGATATCTCCTGTATCCAAAGCCGGACAAAGAGATGCCAATGGGAAATTCTTTTTTGTCAATAATCCTGATCATTGTTGCTACCTCAATAAAGTATTGCCCTTAGAACCTGTCATCCAGAAACATGATATCTGGATCAATGGTGTGCGTCGCGACCAGACAAAATTCAGAGCGGGTCTGCAGGAAGAAGAAATGATGGGAGAAGGTAAGATGCGTTATCATCCGATGCTCGATTGGACTTCAAAGATGATCTATGCGTATCGCACAGAATTTAATCTGCCTGAACATCCGCTCGAAGCGCAGGGATATTTTTCAGTTGGATGCATGCCATGTACAAGGTCGGTGGTGGAATCATCTGATCGCAATGGAAGATGGGCCGGACAGTCAAAGGATGAGTGTGGGATACAGACGGAATTTGTGAAGTCAGTGAGTAGTGAGTCGTGAATCGTGAGACGTGAGACGTGAGACGTGAGCAATAAGCAATAGGCAATAAGCAATAAAATGACTTCCTTCATCTTTATGCTTTAACAAGAACAAAGAAGTAAAGTGAAAACATAATTTGCGTTAATTAGCGGAATTTGCGGCAAGGAAGTAAGTAGTGAGCATTGCGTCCTGCATCCGGCATCCCTTAATCCGGCATCCAAAAATATAATTCGTAATTCGTAAATTGTAAATCGTAAATGAAGATTCTCATCACCGGAGGAGCCGGATATATCGGATATAGTTTAGTAAAGCAGCTGCTGGAAGATGTGGATCCATTGCTTTCGATCACGATCTATGACAATTTATCGAGAAGGAATTATAGTTTTTTTACCGAAGCAAAATTTGATCACAAACCTGTAAAGCTGATCCAGGGAGATATACTGGATGGAAGGATGCTGCAGCAGGCGCTTGAAGGAGTTGACTGGGTGGTCCATCTTGCAGCGAAAGTCACAACCCCTTTCGCTGATTCGGATGCGCATACCTTTGACCAGGTCAATCATTGGGGATCTGCACAATTAGCCTATGCGATTGAAAAATCATCCGTGTCACAGGTGATCAATCTCAGCAGCATATCGATCTATGGAGAACATCCGGGCCCGGTCGACGAAAATACAGTTCCCAATCCCCAATCGTTCTATGGTCGTTCAAAGCTTGAAGGCGAAAAGCAGATCAACGTACTGAGCCGCAACAGGAAAATTTATACGTTGCGTTCAGGTAATGTATATGGGTATAATCCTTCTTACAGGATAGATGCAGTGGTAAACAAGCTTCTCTTCCAGGCTAATTTCCTTGGAAAAATAACGATCAATGGAAACGGTGATCAGCAACGCAGCTTCATACATGTAGACAAAGTAGCGAATGCCATAGTCCGGATCATTGACGGGAATGTTAAGCCCGGGACCTATAACCTGGTGGAATACAATCTTTCCATCAATGAAATTGCAGCCCGGATTAAAAGCCTTTACCCGGATCTGGACATCATACATGCCAATCACAATATCAGGATGAAAGATGTGCTTACATCCCTGCCCTGCACTATATGGTCTCAGCTAAATCTATCTGAAAGGACATTGGATGAAGAGCTATCTGATTTTAAGGCCCATTTTTCTTTCTAAAATATTCCTTGCTGCAGGAGCAAACTCCTGCAGCGGCCATCCAGTCATTGTTGGAGTTCGCTCCAACAATTTGGAAACCCCGGGCAACAAAATTGGCTGTACCTGCGGCACTTAAAAATGCCGGAGGCATAACCGATTTTGTAAAGGCGGAATTCCTTCAGCTGGATTCAATAACAGGCAGAACCCTGAAGTTTCCCTTATTTATAGCTATCTTTGCAACCCTTCGGGCTAAAAGAGCTCAATCCTGTGCATATATTTTGATGACCTAAGGATAATTTATACAATGAGTATTAAGAAGCGAGTGTTGTTCCTTACGCAGGAAATGTCACCATATACTGATCTTTCGGAGATTTCGGAGATAGTGAAAAAATTGCCCTTATATACCCAGGACAATGGCATGGAAATCAGGGTGTTGATGCCCCGATTCGGGAGCATCAATGAGAGAAGGCATCGCCTTCATGAGGTAGTGAGATTGTCAGGGATGAATATTATCATCAATGATGATGACTATCCGCTCATCATCAAGGTGGCCTCCCTTCCGGGAGCCAGGCTCCAGGTCTATTTCCTTGATAATGAGGAATTTTTCAAGAGGAAATTTATGTTCGAAGATCAGGCAGGCAAGCTGTTTGATGACAACCAGGACAGGATGGTTTTCTTTTGCAAAGGAGCAGTTGAGACAGTTCGTAAATTTGGATGGGCCCCTGATGTGGTGCATTGCCATGGATGGATGACCTCTTTGGTTCCTTTTTATCTCAGGACAGCCTATAAGGATGATCCTCTTTTTAAGAAGAGCAAGATCATTTATTCCGTCTATAACGAAAGCCTGGAATCCAATTTCAATAAGGATTTCTTTACCAAAGCCTCTATCAATAATCTTCAGCCGAAGGACCTGCTGGCATACCAAAATGGCAGCGGACACGTTAAGCTACACAAGGGCGCCATGGAGTATGCGGATGCGTTGATCCAGGGAGCTAAAAAACTTGACGCAACGCTGGCAAAAGAAGTGAAAGCGACGAATAAACCTTCACTTGTTTACCATGACATGGACAGCTATTTGCCGGCTTATTTCGATTTCTACAAAGGGCTGATGAATTAAACGATTCGGCTGAGCAACCGCTAATTTCATATGGCATTATACAGACGACTTCTTTTTGTCCTTAGCTTTTTTATTTTGGTGCTGGCCTCATGCACAAAACCTGTACTCATCGGTTCTGATTTTCTGGATGATGAATTTCAATCCTTGAAATTCAAAGATGATTTCGGATTAACTTTTTTTACTGAAAAAACGGACAGCGTTCAGGTGCATGGTGAACTTGTCACTGAGCAGCTTTACACCTATCTCCTTGGCGAATTAAATGATCCCCTGTTCGGGAAATCAACTGCTGAGATTTATGCTCAACCGCTATTATCTTCTGTGGCAACAATACTAAAAAATGCAAACCTGGATTCTATAGTGCTCGAGATGAGATATGATACCCTGGGCAGCTACGGCTCGCTGACAGATCCAGTAACCATCGAAGTATACCGGATGACACAGCTACCCGACAGGTTGCAGGATTATTTCTCTAATGATCGTTTTGAGCACAGTTCAGAATTATTAGGTTCTCTCACCTTTGTACCGAAGCCTGAAGACAGTGTAATTGTGTCAAGACCTACAGATTCCACGACAATTAAAGCTGCAGCTCATATACGGATTCCATTATCCTTGTTGCTTTTAAGTGACCTTACTCAGCAGGATTCAAATGTGTATAAGCTTCAGGATACATTTCTTGCCTACTTCAACGGTCTTTATATCAGGATGACGAATGCCAGCAATACCATGCTGGGATTCAATTTAGTCAATTCAGTCAGTGGCTTAGAAGTCTACTTTAGAAAAGATACATTGGCGCAAAGCAAATACAAATTTGTTTTTACCGGCGGCAGCGTCAAGACGGTTCATATGGAACATGATTATTCCGGAACAGTCGTAGGTGCTGCTTTATCACCGGATCCCGAGACGGATTACTGGTATGTTCAGGGAATGTCCGGGGTAACGACCACCATGAGAGTAGATGGCCTGTCTGATCTTGATGGCGTGATTGTAAATGAAGCTGATCTCGAAGTCTTTTGCTCGTTCCCGGATGGTGATAATCCGCAATTTTATCCTCCTTTTAAATACCTGGTTACGCAGTTTCTGACGGATACCTCCATTGAAAATTCATCGGATGTGAATTCTGCTATAGAGAGATCAAACTTCAATTCTAGCAGTGAGGCATACAAGCGCTATTTTGGAGGGGTACTCGAACAGGTGGCGGATGGTCCCCCGGCTATCTATAAATACGAGATGAAGGTCACGGGCCAGATAAAAGATATCATGTCAGGGAAAAGGGAAAATATCATATATTTCAACCCGATTGACAAAGGAAATGTACCCGGCAGATCTGTGATGTTTGGCCCCGGACACCCTTTATACGCCCCCAGGCTGAAGGTGTATTATACTAAAATTTAAATATCAGTTTCGATAGTTGAGGGCTTGTATTTCAAATCTTAATTAGCCTGAATGATGTTTGACCAACCGAGGATGATTCAGGATTCGTCCGGCATCAAAATTGTTGACTTACATTAATACGTTGATCTTATGTGTGGAATCGTTGGATATATAGGTGATCGGCCTGCTTACCAGGTGTTGATGCAGGGCCTCAAGCAACTGGAATATCGGGGATATGACAGTGCCGGGATTGCCTTGTTAAATTCCTCTATGTCTTTGTTCAAAAAGAAAGGGAAAGTATCCCAGCTTGAGGAATTCATCGGTGACCAGAAATTAACGGCGACTGCCGGAATGGGCCATACCCGGTGGGCTACACATGGAGAGCCTAATGATATCAATGCACATCCTCACGTTTCCAACAATGGTAACCTTGTGATGATCCATAACGGCATCATTGAAAATTATTCAGTACTCAAGGAAGCTTTATTGAGAAATGGTTTCACCTTCAAAAGTGAAACAGATACAGAAGTATTTCTCAACCTGATCGAAGCTTACCAGGATAAACAAAATCTCGACCTTCCGGAGGCACTGAGCATGGCTTTGAGCAAAGTCGTCGGCGCATATGCTATTGTGATAGCAGATAAGAGAAACCCTGATGTGCTTGTTGCTGCCAGGAAGCAAAGTCCTCTTGTCGTAGGCATGGGTGAGAATGAATATTTCATAGGGTCTGATGCTACACCCATAGTCAGATATACTAACAAAGTGATCTACCTGAAGGATGATGAGATCGCCATCCTTGACAGGCATAACGGTGTTACCATCAAAAACAGCAAGAACCAGGTTCAGAAACCACGCATCGAAGAAATATCATTGAAGATCGAGGAGTTAGAAAAAGGCGGGTATGAACACTTCATGCTTAAAGAAATTCATCAGCAACCACAGACAGTCTCGGATTGTATGCGGGGCAGGCTGAATGATGTAGAAGGCTGGGTAAAGCTGGGCGGCATGGAAGAATATGCAGTTCAGTTTGAAAATGCACAACGGATCATTATCGCAGGTTGCGGTACATCATGGCATGCGGGTCTCATAGGTGAATACTTATTTGAAGATCTGGCACGTGTACCTGTGGAAGTGGAATATGCATCAGAATTACGATATCGCAATCCTGTCATCAGGGAAGGAGATATCGTGATGGCCATATCACAGTCCGGTGAAACTGCAGACACACTCGCTGCACTTGAACATGTGAAGAGTAAGGGTGCCATTATTTACGGAGTGGTAAATAGCGTAGGGTCTTCTATTGCAAGGCTTACCGATGCTGGTTCCTATATACACTCAGGACCTGAGATCGGTGTTGCATCTACTAAAGCGTTTACAGGCCAGGTTACATTATTGAGCATGGCTGCGCTTTGGCTAGGCCACCGGAAAGGTACCCTGTCGACTTCGAGATATAGAAACCTGATATCAGAGCTTGCGAAGATCCCGGAGCAAATCGCGGAGACACTTAAGGTAGAAGATCAGATCAAATACATCGCTTCCGAGATGACGGATTATAATAATTCTCTGTATCTCGGCAGAGGTTACAATTTTCCTGTAGCACTTGAAGGTGCATTGAAGCTGAAAGAAATATCGTACATACATGCTGAAGGATATCCGGCGGCAGAGATGAAACATGGTCCGATTGCATTGATTGATGAGCACATGCCTGTAGTGGTATTGGCTACAAATCAGAGTGCTTATGATAAGCTCCTGAGCAATATCCAGGAAGTGAAAGCACGTAAAGGGACTGTGATTGCCATTGTATCAAACGGTGCAAAAGAGATCCGCAAGTTTGCAGATCATGTCATAGAAATACCAAGCACAGCAGAACCATTTTCACCACTGCTGTCGGTGATACCTACGCAATTGTTGTCTTACCATATTGCCCGTTTACGTGGATGCAATGTGGATCAACCGCGTAATCTTGCCAAGTCGGTGACAGTTGAGTGAGTAGAGAGTAGTGAAGAGTGAGATATGTGTTTTGTGAATGAAATAATTGAAAATCGAAAATTGAAAATTGAAAATGATTAGATCAAATGAGGGTGAGAAAACCCTGGAATATAATTCAGGCAGGGAAAAGCTTATTCTTCCGGAATACGGACGGAATATTCAAAAGCTTGTGCTCCATGTGAAGGAAATAGAAGACCCTGAATTACGTCAGTCCTATGTGGAAACACTTGTAGAGCTGATGAATCAAATCCTGCCGCACAGCAAGACGGTGAAGGAGATAGAAGATAAATTGTGGAACCACCTGTTCTTCATTGCGGGATACGATATTGATGTCAAAATTCCGGAAGGCGTGATCATTCACGAGAAAGGGGATGTATTCATGATCCCTTCTGAGGATATGGGTTATCCGCAAAAGAAGATCCCTTATCGTCATTATGGCTGGAATGTCCATACGATGATCCAGAAAGCCATTACGATGGAAGAAGGACCAAAGCGCGAGGAATTTGCAAAGATCATCGCTTCCTATATGAAGCTGGCATATCGCACTTGGGGTAAAGAGCAGTTTGTAAATGATGAGCTGATCAAGCAGGACCTGAAGAAAATATCACAAGGACAGCTGGTGGTGGCTGATGATGCCAGCATTGACAGCTATAAAAATGTAACACCTCCGGGTGGTAATTCACAGCGTCGTAAACAATATAAAGGTTCAGGTGGAGGACAGCAGAATCGTGATGGTCGAAGGTTCCAGACGAACAGGCCCTCGAATAATAATAATAATAATAATAAAAGGAAGAAGCGCTACTAGTGAGTAGTGAGTAGTGAGTAGTGAGAAGTCAGTAGTCAGTAGTCAGTAGTCAGTAGTCAGTAATCAGTAATCAGTAATCAGTAATAAATAGTAAGTTGTAAAACGTAAATAAAAATTTGCGTTAATTAGCGAAATTTGCGGCAGGAAACTTAACTGCATTTAGCAAATCACAGGGGCATAAAATGAATAAACCATTATTTAGAAACTGGCCCCGCATTCTTTGGATCGTATTCGTCCTGTCCTTACCTGCGGTCATCATCAACGGTTTTTTTTCGAGAATCATTAAATGTCCTGCCTGTTATCTTTTTGCAGATGAAGGAGACGGATTAAAAAATTATTATACCCTCGCCTGGTATGTCCAGCATGATAAAGGATGGCATTTTTCGGGCATGAACTATCCGTACGGTGAGAACATCATCTATACAGATAATGAACCGCTACTGGCGCTCACATTGAGATGGATAGACCAGCATGTGATCGATATGGACCGGCATGTAGTAGGTACACTGAATATGCTCTTACTCCTATCACTCTATTTCTCTGTATTACTCATTTATAAATTATTACGACGATGGGAAGTAGGCAAATGGTGGGCTCTCGCTTCATCCCTGTTTATCATTTTCCTCTCACCACAGCTTTGGCGTATTCATGGCCATTATGCACTTGCTTACGTATGTTTTTTACCATTGCTTTTTCTTCTTCTTGATTTATTGATCCGATCAGAAAAAAAACGATGGGTGTGGAGTGTGTTGTGTGGTTCACTTGTCATCGTGATGAGCCTGACACATTTATATTTCCTGTTGATCAGCGTAGTCATGCTTTCTTCATTTTTTATTTTCTGGTGGTGGTATTACCGGAAAGAAAAAAATCTTCTTCGTGCAGTTTTACCCTGGCTGGCAGGAGTTATTGTATTCCCGGTTTTCATTATCCTGGGGATCCGGCACATCACGGATACGATCACAGACAGGCCAACGGAACCATTTGGTCTTGATGTACTTTCGGTCAACTTTGGATCTACATTCATTCCTTTCATTTCACCTTTTGACAAAATATGGACAGTATTATTACACCAGGAGGTACCCAATTTTGAAAGGATAGCATATACCGGATTTATCGGCCTGCTTATGCTGCCAGTCATTTTATTCTTCCTCTTTCGAAAACGCGATGAGCAACCGCTGACCTTACATGTAAAAGCTTTCCTGGGTGCAGCAGTTATGACGTGGTTGATGGCAGCCGGTATTTTTTATCAGAATGGATTTAAGTTTCTATGGGAGATCGTACCTGTTTTGAAACAATTCAGAAGCCTGGGCCGGTTGGGATTCTCTTTTTATTATTTATACATGATTGTTTGCAGCTACCTGCTTTGGCAATTTTTTGTGCGCATGCGTCTGAGGGAAATGGGAAGTACTGCAGGATATATATTAGTCATCATTTCTGTTTTTTGGGGTTTTGAATCTTATCTGAATATCAAAGGTGTGAGAGACCCGGTCTTTCGTCACAATAAATTCATGTCCTCTGCGAAGGATGATTATGTTCCTCTTTTGGAAAAAGCCGGCCATAAGGCTGAAGATTTCCAGGCCATTCTGCAATTTCCCCTGGTAGCTATTGGTAATGAAAATCTTGGTGTTGCCCGTGGGTTTTGGACATTCAGGGAAGGTATACATGTTTCATTCGAAACCGGTCTGCCCATGATTGATTATGCAATGTCACGCACTTCCGTATCCCAGGGCCTTGACATTATCGAATTGATATCATCACCTTATTTTGAAAAGAAAAGAACCATGGCTATGGATACACGGCCCTTATTGCTGGTTTGCGAAGAAGAATTCGTTATCCCTGCCGAACGCCGTATCATCTCCATGGCAGAAAAAATAGGAACTTATCAATCGATCACTTTGTATAGCCTTGATATGGCTAAACTAAAAATGATCAGCTTGCCTACGTTGCCTGTAGACAAAAAGGATGTATTTAATGATGGGTTCTATAATGGCTTTGATGAAATAAAATGCGATACGACAATGACAGGCTCAGGTGCATTACCTGTAAAATCTGTACCTGCTTTGCTATGGTCATACACAGACACTTCAAAAACTCAGCGACAATGGGAGGTAAGCTTCTGGTCACATGTGGACAATAGGAAAGGAACGCTTCCTGTACCGCGGTTTATTGAAACGGATCCGAATGGACAAAGTCAATCGGATAATGGACAGGGCAGGGAAAGAATTGCATGGTCGGAAGTCTTCGGTGAATGGATACAGATTGCACTTCCGCTCACTACGAAAGGTGCAGGGTATAAATATGAACTGTATATTGATAACACAGGTCCTGTCATAGATAATCTATTGGTCAGGCTTGCAGGAGATACATGTATTCTGCATTTTCCTGAGATGATTTTGTATAATAATGTACCGATCCCAAATTAAAGCATTGAACCCCTACCTCTGAAATGGGGAAAGAGTTATTGACTACAGTTATTGAGTACAGTTATTGAGTACAATTAAATTAGTTGATGAGTAACGTTATTAAAAGCACACTTAAAAGAATTGTGAAAGTATGGCCATGGCCGGTAACTGCCAATGAGCGATATGACCGTCAGACTGAAGCTGTGCTGAAAAAAGTTTGCAAGCCTGATATGGCCTGCATTGATATAGGCTGCTATAAAGGTGAAATTCTTTCCTTAATGCAGAAGTACGCCCCGAATGCACTTCATATTGCTTTCGAACCCATACCTCAGCAATATCAACTTCTTCAAAATAAATTTGGAAAGCACGCCACCATTTATCCCTTTGCATTGGGAGATGAAAATAAAGAATCCACCTTCAACTTTGTGGTCAGTAATCCTACGTATTCCGGCTTAAAGAAAAGGACATACAAAGGAGAAGAGAATATTGATGAAATAAAGGTGCAGGTGAGGCAACTTGACCAGGTAGTACCTACTGATATTCCAATCCGGGTCATTAAGATTGATGTCGAAGGAGGAGAATATGATGTATTAAGAGGAGGGGTATCTCTTCTTAAAAAATGGAGGCCATATCTCATCTTCGAACATGGCATTGGCGGGGCTGATAAATATGGAGCGAGCCCCGGAGATGTGTATCGTTTCCTGGTAAAGGAACTTGGTTACACCATTTGTCTAATGGAAGATTTTTTGCAGCATGAAAAAGTAAAAGGGTTTTCGCTTGCAGAATTTGAAGACCAGTTTTGGAAAGGAAAAAATTGTTATTTTCTCGGCATAGCGGGTTAAAGACTTCTCATAAAAATAAATTGAGAACGATTAGGTACCCTGAGCCATTTACATCCGACATGGAAATTTTTTATACCTCAGCAGTGGATTCCCCTACTTTAATACTTCGCCAAGAATTAATATCTCCTTATCATTTGTAATATATTCCGGAAGCGACTGGTTATCATCATTATACTCAAATGCAGCAAATTTATATCCAAGATTTTGCAAAGAATCTAATATTTCGTTAGATGGATACCAATGGTAAGCAAGCACATCTTTATAATACATGAGTTCAATATTCTCATAAGCGCGCGTATTGAGAATTACATATTTGCTTAGTATCGCTTCATCCATGTTTTTGAAAGCAGTGGTATTAGCTATTTTATTATTCCTGGCCAGATTCTTTTCGGATCTATGCTCTATAATTAGGGCGGGTTTAAGGGATAAAAATCCTGCGGCTAAAGCGACAATACAAAATAATTGATTCCTGTGCGGCTCTATTAAATTCAGGTAACTAAACACTTTCGTGCATGTATAATATATTCCGTAAGCCATTAATACTAACATAAGGGAAGAAACGGGATAAACGAAAGCAGGCATTTTAGTGGCCACAACCAGTGAGAAAAAAGAAAAAATCACCACGATCATGGCGATAAAAGAAATCGTAATTTTTTTGTTTGCTTCTTTGGAAAAAAAGATGCTGGAAATACCAACTAACAAGAATAAGAGTAATATCCCGTGATAGGCATTGGGTAAAAATCTGATGTGATAAAATACATTGCCGGGATGTCCCAGGTCTTCATGGAGATGCTGTCGGTTATACTCAAAAGCAATCGCACTCTCAGCCGGAAACGCTTTCAAAATATAAAATTGCCATGGAAGAAAAATAACGCATGCCAAAATAACCGACAAAGCAATGTGTATATATTTTTTGTAATCAAACCGATGCTCAGATAATATCAGGTAAAGGCCCCATCCACCGAAAATCAATAATCCAACCAACCATTTATTGAGTATGGCTGCTCCTGCAAACAGGCCAATAAGTAAAGCCCATTTGATTTTATACCCTGAATAAACGTACCTGGTAAATGCCCAAAAACAACAAGTCATATAAAACACAAAAGCCAAATCATTATGGTCAAGACTGTTCCATCCGGAAATGAGTTCTAATGTATAATTAGAAAAAGCTGAAAGTATCGCTGCGATAAAAGCGACTTTATCATTGGCTATCCACTTTCTACTGATATCGTATGTCAGCCAGACCATGATCGTTCCCATGATCGCAGAAGGAAGACGCAATCCAATCGTATTGACTCCGAAAACCTTCATAGAAATGGCCATCTGCCACAGAAAGAGAGGTTGCTTATGCACCCAAATATGCATGTATGCCCAATCCAGTGGATTGTATGCCATGATATGTTTTGTAAACAACATCGGTTTAAATGGCATGGTCATCATATTCTTTGCTACTAATGCATGATAGCGCTCATCCCATTCGTGCAGGTATGGATCCAGAGAAATCATGACCATTCTTAAAAGAAAAGCCGAGATGATCAGCAGTATAACCGCAATATTTTTTTTCTCGCGAATAAAATAAAAATAAACGCTTAAAACCGCCGGGATAGCGGCTAATAGCAACCCTCCTAAAGTTTCGTTCTCATTGAAAACCATACCTATTTTTTCTTTGGTTTAATCCTGTCAACTTTAGGTTTTTCTTCCTTTGATTCCAACATCTCCAGGTCCATTTGTCTTGAATTCATATCGATCTTTTTGATCCTGACCATGATTTTCTGACCGATCGTATAGGTTTCTCCGGTCCTTGAACCTGCAGTATAGGGTGCAGTCATATAAAAACTGCCATTCATGGTTCTGAATGGTATCAATCCTTCAGCGCGCGATTCTTCCAGCTCAACAAAAATGCCGCTTTCGATAACTCCTGAAATTACACCTGCGAATTCCTGTCCTACTTTGTCCTTGAGATATTCCATCTGCTTGTATTTGATGGATTCGCGCTCAGCAGTCATCGCAGCTCTTTCCCTGTCAGATATGTGCTTGCATTTTGCTTCAAGGTTGGTTTTATCTTCCCGGTATATTGTTTTGAGATTAGCATCAAAGATCCGGTGGACCAATACATCCGCATATCTCCTGATCGGAGATGTAAAGTGCGTGTAGTAATCAAAGGCAAGACCGTAATGCCCGATATTGTTGGTGGTGTAAATCGCTTTTGCCATTGTACGAATGGCAAGAGGTTCAAGCAATCTTAGTTTTTCATCTTCCTTCGCTGCTTCTGCCAGCTTGTTGAATGATTTTGCGATCTGCTTTGGTGTATCTATCTGAAGATTGAATCCAAGCTCACGTGCAAACTTTTGAAAATCCAATAACCTGTCAGGATCAGGAACATCATGTACACGGTATGGAAAAGGAATTTCCTGTGATTTACTTTTCTGAGCCATCAGTGTAGCTACCTCACGATTGGCCAGCAACATAAAATCCTCGATGAGCAAATGGGCATCCTTACGCTCTTTCACAAATATCTCAAGCGTCTGTCCAAATTCATCCACCTTAAACTGAAGCTCATCAGTCTCAAAAGTGATCGCACCATCTTTTAATCTTTTCTTCCGTATAGATTTTGAAATCTTATTGAGCTTTTTCAACTCTTCCGCAAATGGCCCTTCGCCGGTTTCTAAACCAACCTGTGCATCCTCATATGAAAACCGGTGATCAGAATATATGATAGTTCGTCCGAACCATCGGTTCACTACATGATGATCAGGATCAATTTCAAAAACCGCGGAATAACAAAGACTCTCTTCCAACGGGCGCAACGAACAAAGTTCATTGGATAATTTTTCCGGTAGCATGGGACATACGCGATCCACCAGGTAAACTGACGTAGAACGGAATAATGCTTCCTTATCCAAAGCTGATCCGGGCTTCACATAATGAGATACATCTGCTATGTGAACACCAACTTCAGTATTTCCATTCTCTAATGTCTGGATGGAAAGAGCATCGTCAAAATCCTTTGCAGTGATGGGGTCAATTGTAAATGTTGTGATCTTTCTGAAATCGCGACGCTTGGCTATCTCTTCTTCAGAAATACCATCCGGCAAATTCCTGCTTTCAGCGATCACTTCATCAGGCCATGCGAGATTGAATCCATTGTTGATGAGGATGGATTGCATCTCCAGTTCATGACTACCTGAAGCACCCAGGACATGCACTACTTCCCCGGTGGGTGAATTGTCTTTCCATTCGGTAATCTTTACTACAACTTTATCACCATCCACTGCTTGCGCCAGCTTATCCATCGGGACAATGACATCAAACTGAATATTGGTCCGGTCAGGGACGACGATTGCAAATTTTTTATAAAATTTTAAAGTGCCAATGACCTGTTCGATTGCCCTTTTTATAATATTAATCACGAGACCTTCTGGTTTTCTTCCACGCCGTTGGGATAGTAGTTCGAATTCAACTATATCTTTATGCATTGCACCACCTGTATTCCTTGAAGTGACAAAGACGTCATCTTCCAGATCGTCCGTGATAATGTATGCGGATCCTGATCTTGTCATATCCACTTTCCCGCTATAGACCGGTTTACCCGAAGCTTTGGCTGGTCGTTGAACTGTTGCTTGTGGTTTCGTTTTTACAAGAAGGCTTGTATAGACACCTTCTGCATCAACTGATAGCTTCCCTTGCTTTACAAGACCATCGAGGACCCTGGTTACATCGGATTTGCCATTTGCAATCTTGAGCTTCTTGATGAGTTGACGCGCAGTCCATGCCGGGTTTTTGCTCTGCTGAATGGCATCAAAAACCAGCACTCTCAGTTTTTCATAAGGCAGTTTTTGGCCCTTTGTCTTTACAGGCAGAGGTATGGAATTTGTTTTATTCTTCTTTGACTTCTTCATTCATATCATAACTAATAAATCCATCAGGCAGTATTGCCATCTGGTATGTGCTTGTATTATTCAGATCCAGCGAATGATCATCCTCCGGTGTCAATCCTTCAGCGATGGTTATGCTCATATCTGTATTGATGATGGCCACTGAATGGAGGATACCCTCATCATCCGACCTGAGCCCGGCGATGATAGCATGACTGATCAGGTGGCCATCCAGGCCATATGTGGCGAGGATAAATTCGTATTTTAAAATACCGGCTTTCCAATAGATCAATGCCTCAAAACCTTTCGTACCCATGATCCTTCCGTAAGGAATATATTCAGTATACTCATCCACTTCATCACCTTCAAAAGGTAAAATATATGCTTCAAGCATGATAGCCGGCAGCGGCAAAGAATCGGAAGGTATCTGACTAATATCCGGCAAAAGACTAAAGGGCAGATCCCGTAGCGGGAAAAATTCGATAAATTCGGCAAACGTTGCCATTGGAATCTTGTTCACAGGGCAAATTTATGGGAATAAACCCAACCCAACGGTAATCGGTCGGCGTCTATTCTAATTGTAAAAGTTTAATCACCTCATTCATGATGGATTCCTTACGAATCAAGACCGGTCTCATCCTGCTCTGGGGGTTATTTTTCCTGAATGCGTGCAATCTTGACAATCCTGTCAATTCCGGTAATGATCCTGCTTTAACGCTACATGCCGAACAGAATCTTTCTTTGGTCACCCTAAGCTGGGATCCGGTGCTGGTAACGGGTTTTAAAGAATACATCATCCTTCAATCCACTACTGACATACCGAATACACCTGAGCCTGTCATCAATGCTGAAACTACTGTCCTGAAGCGAATTGATAATCGCAATATCCATTCTGTTGAGGTATCTAACACACTTTTTGCAGCACATCTTTGCTATAAATTATATACATCAGTTGATGAGCGGTTTCTTTATTCTTCTACGATTTGCCTGGATCAGGATTTTACTTTATTCAATGGATTCAATGACAGGGCAGGTCATGAGGCTGGACTTGATAAAGTAGTCATGTTTGACCGGATCAATGCCCGCTTATCGGTGCTTGATTATAAAAATGAAATTATCGACTGGACGTTGAGTGACAATGTTCTTTCTTTTCCGATCATTGAAGTATCCACGTTCGAAGGGACTACGAATGTGTATGCATATGATCAGTCACCTCCGAGATTGAGGAAATATAAATTTCCAGAGCTATTGGCATTGAACTCTAAGGACTTTGGAAATGTGCTCTTTGCCATGCGTACATACAAGCAATTTATTTTTGCTTCCGTGGATGATTTTAGCAAAACATTCCAGGTATTGAACAGGAGTAACTTTAATACCGTGTCCTCCTCGTCCGGAATGTCAGGAAACAGGAATATAGCCCTGTTCGAAGGCGACCCGCTGATCGTGATAGAAATCGGTGAAAACTTCATGATCAGGTACAGCATAGATGCCACCGGAAAAATCATACAAACGGAACCGATTTCTGCAGGAGTGAGCCAGTTAAGCACTGAAAACACAACTGCAAATAACGATGCATATTTTATCGGTGGCCGCGCGGGCAACATAGTCAATCGAAATGGTGAAATCCTTGGAGCGATTACTTCGAATGTCAATTTCGCTAACCTGCTAAACCGTTTTTCCAGGGATAACACAAAAGTGATATCCATCATTAATTCTAATGTCAAAACCACATTGGAAATAAATGATATCTCCTCATTGCCAGTCATCACCAGGATTCAATCCTTTGATCTGCCACCGGCTACATATGCAGACATCATTGTGGAAGATCATATTATGTATGTTATCGGTGTGACATTTGCATCCGGTCAGGCTCAGACATTCATTCTAAAATATCCGATCTGATCATGATAAAAAAGATCCTGCCATCGGTTATCTTTTTCATGCTCTTCACCGGTATGCTAAAGGCTCAGTCAAAAGAACCTGAATTCTATCACTGGAGCTTTGGGATCAGTGCAGGTGATATATTGCATCATCTCTTCAATGCCGAAAACGCCAACAGGTCATATGCAGCATTCGTGCTTGAATATGCAGGACAGCATTATGCATTGCAGGCTGGTTTCAGACCCGGATATAATACCAGCAATACAAGCCACGAAGGATTCACAGATAGTGATGTGACAGAAAAGCTTTCTTTTTCAGGACATGTGAACCTGACCCGGAGTATTTATGCCGATACACGATGGAACCTGCGGGCCGGATTAAAATATGACGGAGGCTGGTCCAAAGAAGATATCATCAACGACAGTGGATTCGACAGGGTCACCACCCGCAGGTTGGAATGGAATGCAGGAGGAGGACTGGTGGCTGATATCCGATTTCGCGTTCATCCAAGAATAAGCCTGGGAACAGAAGCAAGCTTACTCTACACCTATAGCCAATCGGAATTGCAGCAACTCTTTACGAATTTCCCTGATTTCGATACGACAAAAGATAAGATCATCGGCCGCAAGCTTGATGTTTTTGAGCCTATGACTATTTATTTGAGATTTCATTTTTAACTTTAATAAAAAAATACCGCGTTATGAAAATTCGCCTTACACTCATGACCCTCTGCTTACTGGTTGTGGCACTATCCTGCCAGAAGGACACATTTACTACTGTAATCAAGGCTCCTGAACTGCCTGCCCAGATGTATGCATATGCTCCGAAATGGGGTGGCATGCTCAGCCATATGGAAGGACAGGATTTAGGTATCACCGATGCAGGTGCTACACTGGGAAGGGTTTTGTTCTATGATAAGATATTATCGATAGACAATTCGATTTCCTGTGGATCATGTCACCACCAGGCGAATGCATTCTCAGATGCAGCGAAAGAAAGCTTAGGCATAAATGATCAGAAGACGACTCGTAATGCTCCTGCCATCAGCAATCTCTATGATGATAATCTCCTGTTTTGGGATGGACGTTCTCCATCGATCAATGACCTGGTGTTGAGACCTATTCGTAACCACAAGGAAATGGGAATGGAAAACATGGATTTCCTGGTTGCAAAAATCAAGGCCGCGCCATATTACACTGATCTTTTTACAAAAGCATTCGGAAATGCGGATGTGTCTTCCGACAGGATAGCTGATGCTATGTCACAGTTTGTAAAAAGTATGGTGGGCTGCAATAGTGAAATGGACAAGTCAGCTCAATCAGGTCAGCCATTATCTCCATTAGCTGAAATGGGTAAAAATGTATTCTTTGGAAAAGGAACATGTTACAATTGTCATTCAGGTCCCGATTTCAACAGCCGGGGATCATTTTTTGTAGATCCGTTTTTTCCGCCTAATGGTGGTGGATTTGGTTGGGCTCAAAACATTGCTGATATCGGACTTGATAAAAATTATACTGACGTAGGCATGGGTGTTTTTGACCAGGCTTTAGTAGGTGTCTTCAGGATTCCATCGTTAAGGAATGTGGCCATGACAGCACCTTATATGCATGACGGCAGGTTTGCCACCCTGGAAGAAGTAGTCAACCATTACAACAGGGATATACAGAAATCACCTAACCTGGATAATGTATTCAAATCCTGGGATACCGGTGAAGCCATAACACTTGGCTTATCTGACGAAGAGGCTTCTTCCCTGGTTGCTTTTCTGCACACCCTTACAGATACAGAATACCTGGCGGATCAGCGATTTGCAGACCCGTTTATTGAGTAGAAAAGCCCATGGCCAAAGGCTGGAAATCTTGCCCTGAAGCAGGAAGTTAAAGTCCTGAATGGGTATATTTTTAGTTTGACTTTTATATTCAAAAATGTTATATTTGGCCTCCAGTTACCACCTGGCTTTCAATTTGCTGTGGCCGGCATAACATCCAAAGTCTCACCTTTTGCAAAAAAGGAGAAATATCGGTCCCCCCAAGTTTGGTGTCAGGTGGTATATTTTAAAAAATAAGGCATGTTGTACACAACATGCCTTATTTTTTTTGCTCATTGACGGATATCAATTATGACAGGAATTCTATGCTGTCATTGATAAACGATGACATCTCTTCTCCTTTGAGCATACCCTGATTCAATTTCGCTAAGCGGAGTAAATACGCTGCAAATTTTTCCTTCTTTTCATGGCTGCGCATGCTGAGAAGTTTTTCAGCGATTAACGGATGATTAGCATTCACGATGACCTGGTAGTATTGGTCCATCATATCCAACCCATTAGCACCCTGCATCATCTGCATTTCCTGCATACGTCTCATGAATTCAGGTCGTGTGATCAATACGGGATGTGAATCCGGTGCCATAGGACGGATGATCAGCTGATGATCCTGTCCTCCCATCAGCGGTGTGAATAGATCTTTTACTTTTTCCTGATCTTTTTCGGTAAGCAACGATTCTGTTTTATCATCTTTTTGAATCAGGTGATCCGGTGTATCCGCATCCACTCGTGCAAAAGATATTTTATCTCCTTTATATTCCAGGTGCTGAATAAAATGATTGTCTATCACATGATTCAGGTGGAGCACATCATACCCCATCTCTGTTGCATGGCGAACATACGATGTATGAATTTCGGGTGAAGGTGTGTATAGAGCTACTACCCTCTCATGCTTATCAGTCTGGTTGTCCTTTATTTTATTTCTGTATTCTTCTATCGTAAAATATTTGCCTTCCGTGTTTTTCAGGAGAACAAAATCAATTGCTTTTTCTGCAAATTTCTCATCCGTGATCATTCCATATTTCACAAACACACCGATATCATCCCATTTTTGTTCGTATGCAGCCCTGTCATCTTTAAATAATTTTGCAAGACGCTCGGCTACTTTTTTCGTCAAATAACCTGTTATCTTTTTCACATTGGTATCACTCTGCAGATAGCTACGGGAAACATTGAGGGGAATATCTGGACTGTCTATCACACCGTGAAGCAATGTCAGGAATTCAGGTACGATCTCTTTTACTTCATCCGTCACATACACCTGGTTACTGTACAGGTGTATTTTATTTTTTTGCTGGTCAAATTGATTTCCGATTTTTGGAAAATAGAGTATGCCGGTGAGGTTGAAAGGATAATCGATATTGAGATGAATCCAGAACATCGGATCAGGAGACATCGGGTATAATTTCTTGTAAAATTCGAGATAATCGGTATCGCTTAATTTTCCCGGTTTCTTTTTCCACAAAGGATTTGTGTCATTGATAATATTGGGCACTTCAGTTTCAATCTTTTTCCTGTTCTCCCCTTCACCTTCCCAACGCACATCTTTTTTCATGCCCATCTGGATGGGAAATGGCAGAAAGCTGCAATATTTTTTAAGCAGGTTTTCTATTCGTGCATGTTCCAGGAATTCTTTACTGTCGTCGCTGATGTGCAGGATGATGTCCGTGCCGCGTTCCTTACGATCGATTTCTTCGATTTCATATTCCGGGTTTCCGTCACAGATCCAATGGACGCCTTTAGGTGTCTTCTTGTATGAACGTGTGATCACTTCAACCTTATCGGCTACCATGAATGCTGAATAAAAACCAAGCCCAAAATGACCGATGATATTATTCTTGCCCTGGTATTTTTTTACAAAATCCTCAGCGCTGCTAAAAGCCAGCTGGTTGAGGTATTTTTTTACCTCCGATTCGGTCATGCCGATACCCCTGTCGCTTATCGTAATCGTTCCTGCAGCTTTGTCGACAGTCACATGGATGGTCAGATCCCCAAGATCTCCATCGATCTCACCGGAAGCTGCTACCGTTTCCAGTTTTGAGGTGGCATCAATAGCATTGGAGATTAATTCCCGTAAAAAGATCTCATGGTCAGAATAGAGGAATTTTTTGATGATCGGAAAAATATTCTCAGTCTGTACAGTAATATTTCCTTTTATCATAATTGATTGATTTATAGGGTTGTATTTATTCAAAGATGCTTTGTCAAAAGGTATGCCACCAGTCAATATCTGTCATAATGACGGTTTGTATAGGGTGATGAATGAAAGTTTGGCAAGGTATGTGCTATTCTTTACGTCACAGAGATGATCAAATGTCGATTTTCTCATTAAGACCGGTCCAAACAGGGGGGTTAGGATCGGTCTTTTTATTTTTTTGACTGACGAGGTATTAAATTCTGAATGCCGAATGTAGAATTCAGAATTTTGAAGTTCAATTTCAATGAATTTTGAATACGGATGGAAAGATTCAAATTTGAATTATGAAGTTGAATAACATTTCCCCACTGCTCTTTGCTTAGAGTAATACCGGAAGATTTGCTGTTCCCGCTATATATGATCCTGTTTGTGCAAATGCTGTAGCAGGAGGTGCGCTGTCTGTTGTTTTGACAAAAGCTACTGCTTGTGCCGGGGTTGATGGATTCGGGACAAGGTTTTCAATGGCAAAAGTAGTTGCCGACGGATTAAATCGATCGAGGTAATACGCTGCTACTGCAAAAACGCCGGGATTAGAGTTATTCAAATCCAGATGGACATATAGCTTATTTGTTTCTCCTGCTGTGCCATTTCCTGACCGCATTAATATACCCGCAAACGGAGCAGCAGCACCAGAGGAAACGACATTATTACGAATCGTAGCATCCACACGGGCTGTTCCTCCACGTGATTCAACATCAATTCCGGTGCTGCCAAATTGATTGATCATATTTCCATTAATATCTACGACAATATTTCCATCACCTTCCGATACAACCCCCATGGCTATAAAAGCACTTCCTGTGGGAGAAGTAGTAATTGTATTGCCGGAGATGATCCCCTGCATCTGGGGTCCTATACCATCACCGGGAACTGCATCATTACTCTTCACATTTATCTGGCTTCGGGTTCCGTTCATGTTAGAATTATTGGCCACATCAAAATTCAGCATAGCCGTTCCGGTTGCAGAAAGATCTACACCCATATCATTTCCTGTGAAGATGCATGTTTTGATATTTAATCGACTGAGCATTCCTGATCCCTGGATGTTGGCACGAATAGCTGTGCTGATATTATTGGTAAGCGTACAACCTGTGATATTGACTGTGCCGAAAGACCCACTACCTCCAGCCGGAACTTCTATGTTGATTCCGTTGAACCCGGAAGGAATACCGGTAACGGTCATGTTCTGAAATGTAAATACAAGCGGACCTTCAGTGGCATTTGTCACATGTATACCATGACCTGTTGTCTTTTGAATGGTGCCCCCATTTACGAACAGGCCGATATCCGAACCTGTATTATTTAAGACAATACCATTTACAGGATCAGGATCGAAAATCGAATTATTTCCGGATGTGATGCTTTGAAAATTCACATTCCCAATTCTTGTGTTTTCGAAATAGAGAGCTGTTGCTGAAAGACTGCTTATCGTATTATTGTTTCCTGTTACATTGATCGTGCCTCCACCAGTAGCAGTAAACGCAGTTGCCGTTGTGGAAGTCATTACAAGATTCCCTCCACCGAAATTAATTGTAGCGCCGGCGTTATCAACAAGGCGCACACATCCGTAAATATTTCCGTTAATATTTTTCTGCGGATTATTGAACGAAATAATGCCTCCATTGCAATTCGAAACAACAATGCCTTTTGATAAGGATCCGAGATTTCCGGTCTGGAAAATGATATTGCCTGCATCATGATCATTAATCTGAACGGCATAGTCCGAGTTCAGGATACTTCCATTATAAACGATATCGATTGAACCGCCACTGACAAAAAAAGAAGTTCCGGCACAACCAAACATCGTGCCTCCTGCAGCATAAAATGTACCTGACGTATTTATAAATCTGGTGCCACAGCCGTTTACATTCACAAAATTTAATGCCACTGGAGTGATACCTCCAGGTACATTGGTCACACTCACACAGGTAGTGTTACAGGTAATATTTCCTGTAAGGACAGTGATCAGGCCTGTATTATTTATACACTGCAAACCTACAGGAGCAATGATGTTAAGATCAGCAAAAGTTACAGCACCGGTATTCCCGGTTACATTTCCACCAAGGTTGATAGCCAGACCGAAATATCCGGTTTTGTCTATTGTAGTTGTTGCAAAAGTGACAGACGAAGAAGAATTTTGAATATCAATGGCAGTGCCATTGAGTTGGGTAATATTTGTTGCACCAGTGACAATGGTTGCACCAGGTGCCCCCATTATGAATCCTGCTCCGCTCACCAGAGAGATGGTAAGTGTATTGATCGTTCTTGTGCCCCCTGTATTACTCTGAAAAGAAACTCCGCTATTACTACTTCCCGATACAACTACATTACCCAGATCCACATCCGCAGTGGATGATGCTATCCGAATACTCTCATTTCCACTTCCCGTAACAGTTGCGCTGCCAAGAGAAAGTGAACCTGATACGAACGCCAGCAGAATACCGTTGCCAACTGCATTTGCAGAAGTGACACTGATAAACTTCGATGCGTTTACAAATGAACCGGTAGTAAGACTTAATGCCTGACCATTGCCATTCAATAACACATCAGGTGCTGTGGTATTTCCTACAGTCAATGAGCCAAAATTTGTTCCTTTTATCTTTGCATTTGATCCCGTCACTGCACCAACTTCAACACCTCTTACCGTATTGCCGGACGCCAGTAAAATCCCGTTATTGGCAGATGGTGTGAGGATCGGCCTGGGACCATTGATCGCCGGCAATACCTTGCTATAAGGAGCAAGTGGAAACGGTAATACATCTGCAAGGTTTGCTCCACCTGTATGACCTGTTCCCAGAAAGGACTGGCCATTTTTCAATACAATACCGTGTGTATAATTTGTACCTGAATGCTTAATAAAAACAACCTGATTGACATTTGGTCCGGATGCGACATTAAAATCGTTGATGGTCCTGAAAGGATCAGTTAAAGTACCTGTTCCTCCGGTTCCGCCTGCAGTATTATCAATAAACCAAACCACACCACTTACTGTGAATATTACAGTGGCCATGTTAGTCAGTGGTACCGGAAGTCCGACAGGATTTCCATCAGTCAGGGTATATGTATATGAGTCAGTACCTGCAAAACCTGTAGCCGGAGTATAATTGAAGCTTCCATCCGATGCAATGATAATTGTGCCTCCTGCTGTGGTGCTGAATGTCCCCACTGCAATACTTAATCCGGAAATATTGTCATCGAAATCATTAGCTATTAAACCGTTCACTGGATTCACTATAATACCGACATTTCCAATTGCTGCATACGAATCATTAGTAGCTAAAGGTGATGTCCTGAATGATCCCGGGACCAATGCAGTTCTTGGATCAATCACTGCATTCAGTTGTGTCATGATGGCTGTTGACCCACCTACATTCTGAACAGTCACTGTATAACGAACCCGATCATTCGGATCCGCGAAACCTGGAGTGCCAGCGTCGATAATAATCTGATCGGTTTGGGTCGGAGGAAGAATGACGGGTTGAGCGGAAATGCCAACAGCAACCATCATCTGGCACACTAGAATCCTAATGAATCTCATCTTTATTCAGGTTGGGTGAGGAGGTAATCTGTAAAAATAAGTATTCAGAAAAAGCAAATAAAATCCAGAAAATGAGCCAGTTAAGTCATTATTTCTAATGCAATTCAACTTAGGTACAGGACAATGCTTTTGACTGTTTCAAAGTGGCTTTCGATACGGGTAAAGATAGCTTTTTTGGGAGGGTTGGAAGGTTAAGAAGAGGTAAAATTTTAGGACTCTTTAGGTTGAGTTAGGCCTTTTATTTTTGCCTATCAGGAGTAGTTTGGCTTAAACCCGGAGAGAATTTTGAATTCAGAATTTTGAAGTTCAATTTTCAAGTTCAATTTTGAAAACGGAATTTAGAAGTCAAGTATAGCTAATCAAAAGTCAATATTTATAAAAGTCTCCTTTAGGGGATTTAGGGGCAGGAGATTTAGGGGTTAAAGCAACTCACCTTCAGGTTATCTATCAGGATCGTATTCGGAGAATCTGCATTCCAGATGGTCATTACACATTTATCGAAAGACTCTTTTGGAATCCGCACATCAAAAAATAAATGTTTTATTTGATGATCTTCAGGAAGGAGTCGTTGTACGCGAATAAAATTTGACTTGATGACCTTATCCCCCTGATGAAATTGTACAATCCATTGTGCATTTTTCCGAATGTCCCATTCTCTTGATTCAACGATGAAATCAGCTTCCAGTCTTAACCAGACCTTACTGCTGCATTCATCACCGATAAGAAGAATTTCTGGTCCAATGTACTGATGCCCTGCGTTCAGACAAGTTGCTTTCCCACCTGCTGGCCAGGGAAATGAGCAATAGACAGAATCCTGTTCAAAATCTTTTTGGAAAAAAGGGATTACTTCCTTCGGCTCACCTTTGAAATATTCTTTTGTATCGAGCATTTTGAAATAATCTCTGTCAGGATGAAGTCTGCCGACGACATTGTAGAAATATGGAGTAGTCATTTGTCCTGGCTGAAAAAAGCCTCCAAAATGTGCCTGGTACAGCCACCAACCGGAATAATAAATATTCGCAGCGAGGAAAATAATCCATGGAATTCTCCCCCACTTTTTTCCTGTTAACCATGTGATCATCGTGGCCAGAGGAAAAGCCAGTAATGGATAGACCTGGATAAGATTTCGCTGACCTAATCCTCCTCCTCCTTCCCAATGTCCCCAACTTAAGGTGATATATATCGCAAGCATGGAGGTAACAAATGTGGGCCAGAAGAGAGGTTTATGTTTGTTATAGAGAATAAAGAAACCAACCAATGCAAATAACATGAGTGGTGTATAGATCCACCATCCTACGTTCACACCCATGAGCCCTCTCCAGAGTTGAGGATGCAACCAATTAAATCCTTGATCACCGTAACTGTACACAATCCATTCTCCTGCAACACTCTTCCAATAGATCATCTGGATGCTAATGATCAGGCCTGAAATGAAAGCAGCGAAAAAACATTTTTTCCAATGATGTAATAAGAAAGCAAAGCGATCGCGAACAGATTGAATGCCCCACAGAATCGGAACAAACACCCAGACGATCTCTGTTGGTCTGGTCAATACAGCAAGTCCCAGGCATGCGCCAATGCCGATAGCTGAATTCCAATTTGTTTTTTTAAAAAAATGAATTGAATACCATATCAGTCCGCAGAGCAGTGTGAAGAGCCATGTATGATTCATTCCATTACTGATCGCTGCATATTCCATCCAATTCGTAGCAAGGCCTAAGGCAGCAAGGACCCAGGCAACAACATGGTCTTTGAAAAATAAAATCAATATTTTCCTCAATACCAAAAGCCCCAGAAGGGAAATCAGAAAACTGCCAAGCCATATCGCTAACTGGTAGGGCTTACTGTAACCATCTGAGGGATAAGCATGGGTAACCTTTGTGAATGCATGAGCCACCAGGAAAAATGGCGTGAACATGACCGCTTGCCCTATGGCATACTTGTTTACCCGGTTTCCTGAATCATGATGTCCGAACGATTGATCATGAGCCGGTGAAGGAAGATACCTGGCATCAATATCTGCCATGTAAGCCTGCTTCCTGATATCGTGATAGATGAATATCGCAGGGAGATAATGATAGTATCCGCTGACATCCCAGCTAATGGCTGCTTCCGACCCGGGCTTATTCCATTTTGGATAATAGACCGTACCCAGGAAAAACCAGATAAGTGAAATAAAGAGGACAGCCAGTATAGATTTCATTCAGGCTTTAATATAGACAAAAGTATAAGAAGGGCGGAAGAAGAGGAAGAGATAAGGCAATGATTTCCGATGGCAGTTTATAAACTGCCTTGCACGGATTAATTTATAGAAAATGATCCTGATATTGATTTTAAGTTTGGAAACTTAAAATAGCGGGTAATGACGACCAGCAGCGATTTCATGCAACAAACTTAATCAGAAAGAAAATGAATAATGAATCAGATTTCTTCATCCAAAAGACTATCTTTAGTTACCCACAAGAAATAGCAAGCGGCTATTTCAACATGCAAATGGATTCAACGGCACTCATTTATTCAGGTTAATAAATCTTTAATTATGAAAAATATTTTACTCTCTGTTCTGGTTGCAATCGGCACATGCCTGAATGCACAACATACTGTTTATTTTTCCCTGGAACCTGTGGAATTGAATACAACAGAAAAAATTTACAATTTTATAGTTTCTGATTTTGTAGATATGGTTGGCTGGCAATTTTCAATGCTTTTTGACGGCACGAAAATGCGGTTCAAAGAAATACGTAATCCGATCCTTGATGATTTGACGAATCATGATTTTAATGAACCCCACTCCGGGATATTATTGACAGCATGGATAGACAGGGATCTTCAATCTCTTGATTATATAGAACCCACGGTTGCATTTCAACTGGTATTCGAGTTATTATCACCAGAAGGTGCTGACGTATGCCTGTCTGAGACTCCATTATCATATGAATTTATCGTGCACGATTCCCCGGGGCATATATTTCTGTCAGAAGTCGTGATCAATGATGACTGTCATGTTTCATTCCCTATTCAATTGAATACTACAGCTGTGGATGATCCGGCATCAGGTGGAACTGAGCTTATTGACCAGGTTTATCTTTCAACACAAGGAGAATTATCCTTTACGAATACTACTGAACAAAATCTAAGCCTGCAATTATTTGATATTCTCGGACGTCCTGTTGTTAATTTTGGCAATGTCCTTTATCCTTCGGGAAGAAGTACGCTTGACACAGGAAGGAAAATTTCAGATGGACTTTATATTCTTCACATGACGAATGATCATGGCAAAACGTTTACCTCTACAATAATCGCACAATAATAATTGCTCTGGATTTAATACGATTAAATCCTGCACAAGAAATGATTGTACTGATAAAATGTCAGTGGGCTCAGTTGTAGCTCATCCATTTAGCCTGCCAGTGATCAATGTTAGGACATTGCCGGTATTGTGGATCTAACAGGATATACGTATTTGCTAATTTTTTATGGAGCCAGTCACCAAATGCCAGGTTGCGCTTGCTTTCACGGGCAGCATCCTGAATGCGGCTATAATCCTGGCTGAGGTTTGCAAGGTGAGGAGCAGATCGGCCCTGTAGCTGGACAATCTTATATTCATAATCACCGAGAGGAGACCGGTATTCAATAGGCGGGGTGATCTCACCTATGTCAAGCGTATCGATGCTGAAAAAAATATCACTGTCTACATCTCCTGTTTCAAAAAATGTATTCGCTGTTTTGGGATTGATCATGCGACCATTGTTGCTATGGCTCTGCACATTTTTATCCCCAAATTTATGCACGGCTTCTGCGAATGTCATCGAATCTACTTCGATCAGCAGCTTAATAGAATCAAGCAGGTCTTTAGTTTTTTGAAGATCTGCATCTGTGATTCTCGGACGGACCAGAATGTGGCGTGTATTGATTGAATTGACGCGGCGCTCGATCAATTGTATAATATGAAATCCAAATTCACTTTCTACTACATCTGATATTTCTCCTTTCTCAAGTTGAAATGCGGCTCCTTCAAACTCAGGCACAAAACTTCCCCTCGTAGTCCATCCCAGATTGCCTCCATCTTTAGCACTACCATCATCAGAAACCTTCCTGGCCAGTTCTTCAAAATCTCCTCCCGCTTTGATCTGATCCCTGATCGTATTGATTTTCTGAAGAGCTTTAGTTCTTTCTTCAGCATTGACCTGAGGGCTGATGACAATCTCTGCCAGTTCAACTTCTGCATTGAAATAAGGAAGACTGTCCACAGGAATGTGATTGAAGAATTCTACCACTTCATTCGGAGTGATCTGCACCTTATTCATGATCTCTGATCGCATCCTGTCGGCGAGTAATTTTCGCAGCATATCATCTTTCACCTGTTCGCGCATTTCACTCACCGTCTGTCCATATACATCCTGGAACATTTTACGATCGTTGTTCATCATGGCGAGGATCTGGTTCATCCTTGAATCAATTTCGGATTCCACCTGGTCATCAGTTACCTCGACGCTGTCGATTTTAGCATAATGGACCAGCATGGCCTGTGCCATAAGGCTCTCAAGGATAAGGCAACGCTCAGCATCACCGGGATTGGATTTTCGTTCACGCAACATGGCCATCTGCTCTTCCACATCTGAGTGAAAAATAACTTCTCCACCTACTTTCGAGATGATCTTATCCAGTACGATGGTGTCCTGTGCATGCAGCAAGGGATACGCGATGACTAACAATACAATGGCTACGCTTTTTACTATCAATTTTTTCATTCCGTATTTATTTTGACCTGGTCAAGCTGTATGTCCCTGTCGTAAATTTCTTTTTTTATTCTTTCCAGGAGCTCAAGCTCCCGTTGATGTATGATATACTTCGCTGCCTGGGTACGTATCCGTGATAAAGGAGCAATATCCCTTTCATAATAAACCTCAGTTGGATAAAGGAGGTAAATATATTCATGATCTTCGCGGACAACGCTGCGACTAGAACGAATACCGGCAGGAGAAAGTGTTCCTTCCGGAAAAAGCTGTACCACCATGTTCATTTCATGCCATTCTGACGAATCCGCCCAATTTGTGCGGGCATGCTTACCTGTATATGCAAGGATTTCATCGTAGTGTTCTGAGGGAAAAGTCTTCCACCATTGCAGAATCCTGTCATTCCGGCTTAAAGGCTTTTTGATTTTGAAATAGAATCCCCTGAGCAGGCCTGATTCAAGCCGGTGTTGCTCCTTATTAGCCTCGTAATACCGTTGGAGGTCAGTTTCCGTGATCACAGTATCGAGTCTTTCTTCGATGACCTGTTGCTCAAAGAAATGCATTACCAGGGATTGGCGGTAATCCTCCAGCAATTTGTTCATGTTGACTTCCTTCGGAAAGTTCTTTTCTGCTTCTACCAGGAGAAGCCTGTCCCGCACCCAATGCTCTGCGAGGCTTCGCACCTGCTGGATGCTGTCTTCCTCAGTCGCGTACCCCTGGATCAGGTCCCGTATGTCATCAAATGTGAGCTTATACTGAAATACCTGGGCCAGGACAACAGGTTCGGGGACCTGCTTTTCAGGTGTACTGGATTTTGAGCAGGAGAGGATAAAGGTTGTCATGAGGATACAACCTAACTCAAAAACTAAGAAACCTTTAATTCTATGCAAAATGCGGTGATTATTTCTTCACGAGGCCCAGGAGAACTTTCTCATCAACCTTAATCGGATATTTACTCTGGAGAGAAGCGACCCATTCTTTTTCTAACTGGTCCTGGTAGTCGGCGATGATATATCCCCTTGCTTCTTCCAGGGATTTCGGCTGTGGAGGAATGATCCTTTCCACCCGCATGATGCCATTTCCATCCGGAAGCTCGGCCTTCTGACCTACTGTCCATGTCAGGCCGGTTGGCAAGGTCTCATCTTTCTGATATGTCCTCCGGGTAAGTTGTACAGGTATCTTTTTCTTTTTTGCTTTTGTAGCCACGACAGCCAAAGATTTCTTTGCTGCCCATTTGCGGATCATTGGCATTTTATCGACGGCGCCTGAATCTAATGTAAGTGTTGCGACTTCGACTCTTTCTTCCCACATATAATTCATGCGGTGATCTCTGTGAAATGCAATTAGGCCTGTGGTGTCTTTGCTGGCTTTATCCCAGACATTGATTTTGGTCGCTTCAAAAAGTAAAATACCTTCTTCATATTCTCTCATCAGGGCCTTGAATTCAGGATATTTATTCACCAGGTTGCGTTCTTCATAGAACAATGCTTTTTCTCCTACAAAATCACTGAAGATCTTGTCCATGATTTCTTTATTCGGTGTGCCTTTTGCGACACCCATCCTGATCCTTGCGTTGTTACGGATGTAATTGCCAAAATCAATATTTGTATACACATCCTTTCCGATGGTTAATAATGGTTTTTCATCTACCGTAGGAACCTGCCAGCGATAGGTTTGTAAGTCATCACCAATAAGGCTTAGAAACTGATCATAAACATTCTGATCAATCGAAAATCCGGCATCTTGTTTTATGCGGTTGATCATGATCTGTTTTGCACTGACCATTCGTTCATCTCGGCTTACTTGCGTTTCGATTTTTCTTTTCGCTGCATCATAAGTTAACACCGGGCGTTTTTTAACTCTCTTTACAATATGCCATCCCAGGCGGGTACGAACGGGTTCCGAAATATCTCCATCAGCCTGCAATGCAAATACTGCATCCTCAAATGGTTTTTCAAACTGATTGATGATCATCGTACCGATGAATCCACCTCTGTCGGCAGTTGTTTTATCTTCTGATGATTTCCTGGCAGCATCTTCAAACTTTCCTCCTTTTTTTATTTCCTGGCTGATGACATCTATTTTTGCTTTTGCATCCATGGCATTGCTCTCGTCCGCTTTGACACGAACCAGGATATGTGCTACATCCATTTCTCCTCTTGCAGGCCGCTTGCCTATAACTTTAATAATGTGGTAACCAATGTTTGATCTTATCGGAGTAGAATATGTGCCTTGCGGAGTGTTATATGCAGTGGTTTCGAAATTATAAAACCCACTTGGAAGAAGTGCGGTGATATATCCCAGGTCACCGCTCAGCTCTTTAGAGCCGTTGTCTTCAGAATAATGACGCACTGCATCATCCCATGATTCTCCGGCTTTAAGCTTCGAATACACTAGTTGAATTTTTGCATACGCAGCGGATGTATCTGCAGGAACATTTGGGTTTGAGCGAATAAAAATATGCGCCACATGAATATCTTCCTGCATACGGTCATATGCTTCACGTACGAGGCGATCCGTTACTTCCTTGTCATTGAGATAGCTTTCAGCAAGTTGTTTGCGATAACCATCCAGTTCGGTTTTAAGTGATGTCACTGTGTCCAGTCCCATCGCATATGCTTCACGGACTTTGAGCTTAAACTTGGTATACAGGTCAAGATATTCGCGAAGGCTGGCTTCCGAGAAATCCGCGTCATCGCGGTTGTTTTTACTGTATATGTATGTGAATTCGGATGCCGGTACGGGTTGTCCATCAACGGTAAAAAGAACGGGGTCCTTTGACTGGCCAAACAGGGAAGAGGTCCAGATAACAGCTACTAAAGAAAGAATGAGAGAAAATCGCATGTTCAGATTTGGTTGATTTACGTAAACAGGGCGCAAAAATAGCCATAATAAGGCTACTGCCTCTTTTGGAGCAGCGATTTTAGTTAAAAAATGAGGACTAAATGGGGATGTAACAAATGGTTAACAGATAAGCAGGGGGCATGGGGCAGGGAGCAGGGAGCACTATTGCCATGGCTGGAGTTTGCTCCTGCCATTACCGATATACAAAAAGGGATTACCTAATCAAAGTTATATCCCCATTCCTGACCTCTCTACGTCCATCTTTGGGTGCCGACTTTGTAGAACATCCATTACCCCCTACCCCCTGATGCTTCGACGTGCTAAACCTCAACCTCTTGCTATGGTTCGACCTGCTACTTCACATCCTTGTGCTACAGCTCACCAACCGCAGCTCAGCAACCAGGGGAATTGCTGATTTTTCATTTCCAATGTTGTCTAAATGTGGTAGTAGAATCTTCATAGCCCCGGAGGGGCCAAAGGTTGGTAACACAAGTGCCCGAAAAACATATCTCGTGCCGGAGGTACGAAAGTGAATCTGTTTCTATTTGATGAACTGTATCTATGACGATGATCACCTCTTGCCCTTAAATCCCGATGCTTCGACCAGCTAAACTCAACCTCGTGCTATGGTTCGGCCTGCTACTTCACATCCTTGTGCTACAGCTCACCAACCGCAGCTCAGCAACCGGGGACTTCTGATCATCCCTATCTCAACAACGTCACATCCCCCACCCTTATCACCTGCGTCCCATCCTTCATCACTGCGATCAGCTTATAAGCAAACACTGCAGCATTCAACGCCCTTCCTTTCAATCTTCCATCCCACGCAATATTCGAATCATTTGCCTGGAAGTGATCTGCGGAGAATACCATATTTCCCCAGCGATCAAAAATGATAAGGGATGAGATCTCTTCTACATCCGATCCTGCGCTGATGATCAGCTTATCATTGATGTTGTCACCATTCGGGGAAAAGATATTCGGGATGTAGATGTCAGTATTTTTTTCTAAAAATAAAGTCAGTGCATCTTCATCATTGCATCCATCAACACTGGTGACCGAGACTGAATACGTGGTAGTCACAATAGGCACCACCGGTTGTGTCAAACATGTCGGACAATTCGGATTTGTAAGGCCTGTCCACGTAATCGATGCGAGAGAATCAAAAGAAACATTAACAATGGCATTGATGAGGACGGTATCTCCTGCTTCGATGATCTGATCATCACCAAGTTCCACACTGACCATCAGGGGAACATTTATGAATAGGATCTCTTTCTTTTCACAATCATTGGCATCAAGAGCTGTGATTTGATAAGTACCTCCGCTCAGTGATGTGAATGAAGGTGATGATTGAAAATTTATTCCATCAATTGAATATCTGATGGGTTCTACACCTCCTGTCTGTTCAACCGTGATACTTCCATTTTGCTGATCAAAACAATCCGGATTGGAAACAATAAAACTGATCATGAATGGACCCGGATCTGACAATGTAATTTCACCATCAGTCTTACATCCATTTGCATCCGTAATAGTAACTGTATACGAACCTGCAAGAAGTCCTGTTATGCTTTGATCTGTACTTCCTGTTGACCAGATGTAGGAATTTGGAGAAACACCGGAAACATTTGCATTCGCACTACCATCTGATTCTCCAAAACAACTGATATCATATCCGTTGAAATCTGATGTGACCTGAAGTTGCAGATCAGGCAAAGGATATAAAGTTGTTTGTTCGATCACTAAACTATCGCATCCATCCTGATTTGTGAATGTGTTTTGATTACTTCCTACCTGTGCAGGGTCACAGGTTTTAAATGAAATAATTGTCGTATCCGCCGGAATAAGCGACAAAGTCAGTGTCACAATACTGTCACATCCATTTTGATTGGAAAGTGTAGTGATGAATATCCCGGCTTGTGAAGACATGCATGTATTTGAAAAAAGAAATGTTTCACTTGATGCCAACAAATCAATCGTTTCAGTAACAATGCTGTCACATCCAAATTGATTAGTCAGTGATTTACTAAAAACACCTACTGCCGAAGGATCGCAAGTAGTAGAATTAATAAATGTCTGATCTGATGGATTAAGGGACACATCCGTCGTGACAATACTATCACATCCAAAACGATTGATGAATGCCGAGATAAAAACACCCACATCGCCAGGATCACAGGATGCACCAGTGATGAATGTAGAATCGCTCGCCGAATAACTGATGGTGGTAAATACCGTACTGTCACATCCGGCCTGCGAATTAAAATGCATTTCAAAAACACCCAAACTTGAAGAATCGCAGGAAGTGGTATTTGCATACGTTGTATCCGGAATACCTGCACTGACAGTAGTGATCACAAAACTGTCACAACCATCCTGGCCGGAATACATCAGTTGAAAAATACCAATGGCCGCAGAGTCACAGGAAACAGCACTCAGATAACTTGTATCTGTTGGTGCCATAGTGATCGAAGTAATAACTAAACTATCACAACCAGATTGATCTACCAGCAATTGTTGAGACACTCCCAAAAGTGAAGAATCACAGGTTGTCTGCAATATCATTGTTGTATCCTGCGGTGGTGTCAACGTGACTGTTGTAATCACCAGGCTATCACACCCATCCTGATTTTGCAATAATTGAGTGAACACGCCTACACTGGATGAGCTACATGTAGTAAGTGAAATGGATGTTGTATCAGAGGGCAATAACGTAACGGTTGTATGCACCACTGTATCACATCCATTTGGATTGTTGAGATGCGTAATGAATACACCGGCTTCTGTAGGAATACAGGTAGTAGTTTGTGCAGAAATATTGACTGCAGGTGAAACGCTAATCGTGAAATTGACGGTGCTGTCACATCCATCTACAGAATAAAATAGTATCTCATACTGACCAGCTTGGTTCTCCCAATAATAACCAAGCCAGATACTGTCTCCATCGCATATGCTCTCTGCTACATTGGTGACATAAGTCGGGAATACAAAGATGACTTGTGTAGAATCTGTCATCTCGATACATGCAGGTTGTGAAGGAATGATGCTTGTAATTGTATAAACTGTCAGTCCTCCAGGCAAATCAAAAAAAGTATAGTTGCCTTCGACATCTGTCAGTGTAAATGGTGAACCGGGATCAGGTGTAATCTCAATCGTCATCGGAAATGGAGCATCGTTTTCGATAGTCATATCGGCCTGTTCGTTGTCGCAGATATCTGTTTCGCCTGTGAGTGAAACATGAATGACAGGAATGATGTCAAGCTCCACCGTATCCAGGCCCGGACAAAGGAAGCCATCGGAGACGGTGACAATATACTGACCTGTTGTGCCTGTTGTGATCGTTTGGCTATGCTGACCTGTAGACCAACTGTAGCTTGCACCGGGATTACCTGCATCGAATGTAGTGGCCAATCCATCGCATTGCAATTGATCAGGACCAAGATCGACAGGGACGCGCTCGAGTTGGTTCACCTGTATAAATGCAGTAGCGACATTGCTCATTGCTCCTGATTCGGTTGTAAACTGTACTTCAACTGTGCGTAGTCCTCCTGTTGGATAATTTGCTATGTTATTATAAACCACAAGTCCAAGAGCATCTTTGAAGTCAGTTGATTTGGCACCACCAGTATTGGACAATGTGATCATATCCGTACCTGAACCTGATACATTTATTCCGGCGACCGATCCTGTCATGAATAACAATTCGAATGGATCGTCGGGAACAAAACCTACTATATGAATAATCATTTCACTTATGATGGCGTCATAGAGCATTTTGATGTCTTCATCTGCCACGCCTACGCCATTAGAGAGACAATCATAGTCGGGGGAATTGTAATCTGCATCGGTCGCGCCGGAGCTGTCGTCGCAGTCGATGTCGAGATAGATATCACAAATGGTTGGTAAGATAAATTCCTGAACTGATGTGATAGATTCCAAATTAGTTTCGCATAAAGGTGTAATGGTTCCATCTATGGTATTTAATAAAACCATTTCTTGATATGCTATGTCAGTACCAAGAAGAGTATGGCACATATTAGTTGCTGTTAAACCTCTGATGTTTCGAATAGGTGGATAATTAAAAACAAGAGATACATTGGTAGGGTTAGTAATATTAAAAGTTGCAATTCCAGGAAATGCAGCATTATTATTAACGCGAGTGGGATAATAAAAATCGCCATTATATAATGTCAAATCACCATGAGAAGGGAATACTGGATCAGAACCCAAATTAGTAATTATACCTGTATTGACATCGATTTCCAATAGTCCATTTCCCGCAACTTGGTCAATCATTGAATAAAATATTCCGTTTCCGCCAGAAGCAAGTCCAATTAAAAATGGGTATAAGTTATTAGGAATATCAAAATATAAAGCGTATGCTCCTGATAATGTATCAATCAAAAAAATATCCTCATTTAAGCCATATAATTTTCCATCCGGAGTCATAGTTGTCGCATGATCAATATATACGGTTGGTCCAATGTAATCTATATTACAACAGGAAGAACAAGAGCAATCTAATATGACTTTATGTAAACTAGCTCCAAATGATTGATTTGCAAAATAAATTTGAGCTTCACTTTTGAAAGAAGATAATATCCAAATAGTGAAAATGGCAATAATAAAAACTAATGAATTATTCACATTATGCATTTATAAAATTATATATGAAAACATATTTAACATTTGTCTCTTTTTTTCAAAAATCCTGATCTGCAATTCCCATTCTTAGGTTTTGCAGATCAGGATAAAATCAAGGTTAAATTACAAATTATTCACAATCGTTAACTTCACAATCCCCATTAACACTAAAGTATTGAGGGGTATTCGCTGTAAGAATGACATCCTGATGTTGAGGAGATGTTAGATCATACTGGCAGGTAATTCTTACAGAGACTGTAGCAGTTGACACTATGCTAAATGCTGTATTTTGAGCCATGCAAAATCCCTCTTTATCACCTAACCCAGATAAAGGAAGGATTAGAATAAACCCTCCGATTTCACATTCACCTACAAAAGTTGGACCACATGTAAACATGGTGTTATCAGGAGAAGTGGTACCGCATAGCCGTAAGGTCGGACTTCCAGAGGATAACATTTGGACTCCACAGCAACAATCTTCAGGAGGGCAATCTCCACAATCGTCAATTCGTGGGGTAATCTTCTCATTATTATTTATGGAAGATTTCTGTAGATCTGTTCTTTCACATGCTGTTGTCATCATGATGAATATGGAACAGATAAATATAAATGAAAAAACTGTATTTTTCATGCTATTAGTTTTTAAGTAAGGCACAAGCCTCCGATAGCTTCGAGGCATAGGAGGCTCTGTGCCTAACTGTTATAAAAATGGTTTCTTTTGGAGTCTTGGTGGAGGTTGTTTACACCTCTTTACTTTCCACCCTGACCCCAAGACAGATCAAGGTGGAAACCTGGTCGAGAGGCATTAGGTATAATTCCGGAAGCAACTGTGGAGGAAGGAGCAGATTGTTAAGATTAAATTTCAAGTCGGTCATAGCACGGTGTTCAATAGTTAAATGTTTGGGTGCCGACTTTGTAGACCATTAAACTACATAAATATTTAAGTATTACATAACATATTAAGTTAAATATTCAAACGAATGCTATTTCGAGTTTTCACTTTTTTGGAAATAAATGAATTGATTTTCACTCGCAGTCAGAGACTGCTTGATGATGATTACTTTTTTGGACTTTGATTCTAATATGGATTCGAAGTTGCAAACTTCGAATAGCGGGTGCAAGAGTTTTTCACTCACAGCCTTATGCAAACTTGAGGATAATTTTTAACGCAACAACGTCACATCTCCTTCCTTAATAAACTGGCTCCCATCTTTAAATTTTGCAATTAATCTATAAGCAAACACTGCAGAATTCAACGCCCTTCCTTTCAATCTTCCATCCCACGCAACATTTGGATCATTTGCCTGGAAATGATCTGCGGAGAAAACCATATTTCCCCAGCGATCAAAAATGATGAGGGCGGAGATCTCTTCCACATCCGATCCTGCGCTGATGATCAGCTTATCATTGATGTTATCACCATTCGGTGAAAAGATATTCGGGACATAGATGTCAGTATTCTTTTCTAAAAATAAGGTCAATGCATCTTCATCTTTGCATCCGTCTACGCTTGTGACAGAGACTGAGTAAGTAGTTGTTACAATTGGTACCACCGACTGTGTAAGGCATGTCGGACAGTTCGGATTTGTGAGGCCTGTCCAGGTGATCGATGCGAGTGAATCAAACGGAACATTGACTATGGCATTGATGATGACGGTATCTCCTGCTTCGATGATCTGATCATCTCCCAGCTCCACACTGACCATAAGGGGAACATTGATGAAGATGATTTCTTTCTTTTCACAATCATTGGCATCAAGGGCTGTGATTTGATATGTACCTCCGCTCAGACCGGTGAATGAAGATGATGATTGATAATTTATTCCATCAATTGAATATCGGACTGGCTCTACACCTCCTGTCTGTTCAACTGTAATACTTCCATTGTTTTGATCGAAACAATCCGGATTTGAAACTATGAAGCTGATCATGAATGGACCCGGATCAGATAATGTAATCTCGTCATCAGTCTTACATCCATTAGCATCCGTGATTGTAACAGTGTACAAACCAGAAGAAAGGCCAATTATGTTTTGATCGGTACTTCCAGTAGACCAGATGTAGGAATATGGAGAAACACCTGAAACATTTGCAAACGCACTGCCATCTGCTTCTCCAAAACAACTGATATCATATCCATTGAAATTTGATGTGACCTGTAATTGAAGATCAGGTAGTGGATACAAACTTGTTTGTTCTATCACCAGGCTGTCACAGCCATCCTGATTTGTGAGTATGTTTTGACTTTTCCCAACCAATGCAGGATCACAGGTTTTAAATGAAATAACTGTTGTATCGGCAGGAATAAGCGAAACGGTAAGCGTCACAATACTGTCACATCCATTTTGATTGGAAAGTGTAGTGATGAATATCCCGGCTTGTGAAGACATGCATGTATTTGAAAAAAGAAATGTTTCACTTGATGCTAACAAATCAATGGTTTCAGTGACAATGCTGTCGCATCCAAATTGATTGGTGAGAGATTGCATAAAAACACCAGCAGCTGAAGGATCGCAGGTTGTAGAATTAATAAATGTCTGATCTGATGGGCTAAGAGCCACATTCGTAGTTACAATACTATCACATCCAAAACGATTGATGAATGCTGAAATAAAAACACCTACATCACCAGGATCACATGATGAACCGATGATGAATGTAGAATCACTCGCCGAATAACTGATGGTGGTAAATACCGTACTGTCACATCCGGCCTGCGAATTAAAATGCATTTCAAAGACACCCAGGCTTGAAGAGTCGCAGGAAGTGGTATTTGTATAAGTTGTATCGGGAATACCTGCACTGACTGTCGTGATCACAAAACTGTCACATCCATCCTGACCGGAATACATCAACTGAAAAATGCCAATAGCCGCAGAGTCACAGGATACAGAACTCAGATAACTTGTATCCGTTGGTGCCATTGTGATCGAAGTAATAACCAAACTATCACATCCTGATTGATCTACCAGTAATTGTTGAGATACTCCCAAAAGGGAAGAATCACAAGTTGTCTGCAATACCATTGTTGTATCCTGAGTCGGTGTCAGGGTGACTGTTGTAATCACAAGGCTATCACAGCCATCCTGATTTGTCAGCAATTGTGTGAACACCCCTACACTGGATGAGCTACATGTAGTAAGTGAAATGGATGTTGTATCAGAGGGCAATAACGTAACGGTTGTATGCACTACTGTATCACATCCATTTGGATTGTTGAGATGCGTAACGAATACGCCAGCTTCTGCAGGAATACAAGTGGTCGCCTGTGCAGAAATATTTACTGCAGGTGATACACTGATCGTGAAATTGACTGTGCTGTCACATCCATCGATGGAATAAAATAATATCTCATACTGGCCGGCCTGGTTCTCCCAGTAATATCCCAGCCAGATGCTATCTCCATCGCATATGCTCTCTGCTACATTGGTGACATAGGTCGGAAATACAAAAATGACTTGTGTAGAATCTGTCATATCGATACAGGCAGGTTGTGATGGAATGACGCTTGTAATCGTATATACAGTCAATCCTCCCGGCAAATCAAAAAAAGTAAAATTGCCTTCAACATCTGTCAATGTAAACGGTGACCCGGGATCAGGTGTAATCTCAATCGTCATCGGAAACGGTGCATCATTTTCGATAGTCATATCAGCCTGCTCATTATCGCAGATATCCGTTTCTCCGGTGAGTGATACATGAATGACAGGGATGATATCAAGTTCAACTGTATCCAGGCCCGGACACAGGAAGCCATCGGAGACAGTGACGATATACTGAGCTGCAGTACCTGTTGTGATCGTCTGGCTATGCTGACCTGTGGACCAGCTGTAGCTTGCACCTGGATTACCTGCATCAAATGTAGTAGTCAATCCATCGCATTGCAATTGATCAGGACCGAGATCGACAGGGACTCGCTCGAGTTCGTTTACTTGAATAAATGCAGTAGCGATATTGCTCATCGCACCTGACTCAGTTGAGAATTGAACTTCTACTGTGCGTAATCCGCCGGTAGGATAATTTGAAATATTATTATAAACCACAAGACGGAGTGCATCCTTGAAGTCAGTTGATTTTGCCCCACCGGCATTTGATAATGTGATCATGTCGGTACCTGAACCCGAAACATTTATACCTGCTACTGAACCAGTCATGAATAATAATTCGAATGGATCGTCTGGAACAAAACCTACTATCTGAATAGTCATTTCACTGATGATGGTATCATAGAGCATTTTTATGTCTTCATCTGCGACGCCTACACCATTTGAGAGACAATCATAGTCGGGAGAATTGTAATCTGCGTCGGTGGCACCGGAGGAGTCGTTGCAGTCGAGATCGAGCTCAATTAGACAAGGAGGTGGTGGAGCAAATTCCAACATGGAAGTTATGGGACCATAAAAATTTGGATTATTATTAATACAAATCGGTGTTACTGAACCATCTATCAGATTAATCAAAACCAAATTTCCTCCATGACACTCCCAACCTATCAAAGTATTACAGATTGAATATGCGGTGATATCGCAATAAACCTGATTCAATGGATAATAAAAGACAACCTGGCTGTTGGCTGCATTTACAGTGTCTAAATGTAAAATGGCATTCATGGCAATGGTAGGATCATATACTGAGAAATAAATATTTCCCCATGCCATAGTCATCTCACCTTTGATAACATATCCCGAGTCACCAAGGGAAATGAGAGCCCCTGTATTTGTATCCCACTTATAAATGGTAGAAGTATTGGGAGGATTATTTGACCCTAAATAAAAAATACCACCCCCCACACTAACAAAACCGGCAACAAAAGCCTGAGTCGCTACAATCCATGGATAGGTATAAACCGGCGGTCCAGATGTTCCGGTTACAGGATCTATAATCAATATCTGGATTTCCGTATTTGTTTGCGTGAGTGCATACAACACTCCATCAGGTCCAAATGAAAGTCCAACACCCGAATTTACACCTGGACTAATGACATCATAAGAACAATCACCGCATCCAATATTGTTTATCTCATATCTCAAAAAACCAAACATGCCTATATTGGTGTAGAATTCCTGACCAGTTAAACCATTGCTGAAGATCAGGATGAAGCCACTAACAAATGCAGAAAAAACAAAATTGCTTTTTCTTTTAGATGTGGTGTCAGCCTGTATTACATTAAGCATTCGCTTAGGCAATGATTTGTATTTGAAAGTATTTCGCCACATGATCACGTCGCGGATTGAAAGATCTGAGTTGAGGTTTGGGTATTTCAAGGTACAGAAATATCATGACCCGGCACCCGTGATCCGTCACTCGGCCCTCACCTTGCCCCTATGTTTCGACTTGCTTTCCCACACCCTTGGGCAACAGCTCAGCAACCAGGGGACTTCTGATTTTCTTTACGAATTATGATGCTTTTCTACCCATGCTCATAAACCTTCCTGATACGTGGATTAAGATTAGTCATGATCTCATATGGGATGGTGCCACAGGCTTGTGCCAGGACTTCAATCGAATGATCTTTATCGAAGATGACCACTTCATCTCCGATAGCTGCTTCAGGAATTTGGCTTACATCAATCATGGTCATATCCATGCAAACTCTACCCACGATGGGAGCCAGTTGTCCGTGCAGTAAAAATGTTGATCCAACATTTCCTGCAACCCTCGGAAGACCATCAGCGTATCCAAGATTGACGGTTGCAATGGTCCGGTCTTTGTCGGTGATAAAACTGCGAGAATAGCTGACGGATTCACCAGGTCCGATTTGTTGAATATGAAGTATTCGCGCCTTAAGACTGTGGACAGGCATCAATTGGGGATGATCAGGTAAGCCGACTCCATACAATCCAATTCCCAATCGCACAGCTTCAAATTGATATTCAGGAAATCGAAGAATACCATTTGTACTTAACACATGACGAGGAGGCTGATATCCAATTCCTTCTGACAACAACGTATACATCTTATCAAATCTTCTGACCTGCTCATGTGTAAAGCTGTCCCATCGTGGATCATCCGTGCCGCTCAGATGTGTAAACACAGTGCCTACTTTAATCCATGGCTGATTCAGCAGGATCTTTATTAAATCCGGAATCTCATCTATGGCAAATCCAAGACGATGTGTACCCGAATCGATTTTGATATGGATGATCGCACTGTCCTGGCTAAACTGACATGCAGTCAATAATTTTTGCAGAATGTGCTGATTATAAATTTCAGGTTCAAGATTGTGCTGCAGGATAAGATCCATTCCTTCCGGATCCGGATTGAGCACAATGACCGGCAATGAAATGCCTGCTTCTCTCAATTCAATGCCTTCATCTATCACTGCTACCGCCAGCATATCTACATGCTGGTATGATAAAAAGCGACAAACTTCAAGACTACCTGCACCGTATGCATTCGCTTTCACTACAGCTATTTTTTTTACACCGGGACGTATCATCCTGTAGAAGTATCTCAGGTTATGATCCAATGCCTGGAAATCAACATGCAACACAGCAGAGTGCGAGCGCAAACGGAGACGTCTCGCGATTCGTTCGAATCCAAATCTTCGTGCACCTTTAAGCAATATGACTTCGTTGTGCACATCTGTAATTCCACCTTTGCGGAATAAATCATCTACATCCTGATAGGTATAACAATGTACATCCGGAGATACTAAATTCACTAATGCTTTTACCTCCGTTCCGATGCAGATCAATTTATCAATCCCTGCGCCAGAGATCATTTCAGCAAGCGCTTCATAAATGCCCTCGTGTCCATGTGCATGATCGGATAGAATAAGTGTTTTCCGTTGTGTCTGTCCGGCGATGTCAAGACTTTCCAATGCATATTGAAGTGAATCAAGATCGAGGCTATAACTATCATTGATCAATACACAACCCTGTATGGCGTCCTCTGCTTTCAGACGCATATCAATGGGTTGCAATTCTTCAAAATATGGCAACCGTTCTTCAAACGGTATATCCAATGCCACCATAGCGGTAAGGCATGCGAGACTGTTTGATACCGGGACTGCACCGGGAAAAGGTAACGTGTAACTCCAATGATGCTGATCAAAAGTGAAGCTCACTTTAGCAAGATCATTTTCTGTCGTTGTATTTGCATTGATCAAACCATTTCCTTTGGTGCTCCAGGTAAAAAGATTTTTACCGGGAAATGATTTGTGAATAGCATCGGCAACGATTTCTTCATCGGCAGGATAAACAATAGAAGCTGCATCTGTACACATTATGAGTTTCTCCTTCAGCTTGAGATTCGCATCATAGCCAAAACCTTCATTGTGTGCATCACCGAAATGCGTAAAGACAACTACATCAGGGCGTATGATCTTACGTAGTTTTTCCATTTCATTTGGATTGGAAATCCCTGCTTCGATGATAGCATACGAGGTATCCACCGGGATGTTCCATACCGATAATGGAACTCCTACCTGGCTATTGTAACTCCCGGGGCTACGATATACTGATTGATCACGATACAACAGCATATATAACCATTCCTTTACCCACGTTTTTCCATTGCTTCCGATGATAGCTATCACCTTGCCTTTGTAAAGATTCCGATGATAGCTGGCCATGGCATGAAATGCTTCAAGGACATTGGCAACAAATATGTAATTGGCTTCGGGTAAATTTTTTGTATCAATATTTTCCTGGACGAGAAAACTCCGGATACCATTTTCAAAAGCCTGTTGAATATACTTGTGTCCATCGGTACGCGCACCTTGCAATGCTATAAAAAGTGCGTGAGCTTGCCATGCTGCTCTGCGGCTATCAATACAGATATTCTGAACAGGCGACGATGGGAACGGAAGTTGATGGGATGCACCCGGAAAAAGAGATGCAATGGATTCAGCTGTATACACGTGATGAAGGTACTGATTTATAAAACTCCTTTGGGACGTTTGTAGACAGGAACGGTAGAACAAGGTTCTCCGAACATGAGTGATTTCACAACAGGCACAAGCTTATTTGTCAATGCCATATAAATTTCAGGGCCAATGGTGACATCATCACTGCAACCTTTGATGATCACGCGTTGATCATGGTATTGCGAAACATCGAGATGATGGATATAATCAAGCAATTGTTGGCTAATGCGTTGCTCGGGTGTTCCAAAAAAAATATCCTGTGTAAACGGGATCGCATTTGTTGAAATCAGCATAAACGCCCAGCTGGGAATGATCGCATCTGTCGAACAAAAAACGCAAAGAGGCTGGTCTTTATACTGAGCCCAGTCATGCGTCTTCATCATTTCGCGAAAGTCTTTTTCTTTCAGGATCAATTCCATGAAGAGAAAATCTTTGAGATCAATGACTGCAGGTTGAGTCCGTTGAACCCAATCTTCAGGCCGAAGGGTGATCAACCCACTTTCGGCTATTTTATTTACCAGTGTGTCGCTCATGGATTGTCATTATTCAGATTCGTCTGAAGCTGAGGCCAGGAGGTTTTCACCATTCTGACTTCCTTGCGAATCATAGGAGACAACCTCATTCATGGAAGAAGGTTCACCGATTTCCTCGGATGCGGCCTGGAATTCTTTCAGCTGTGGCAGATCTTCCATTGATTTTAATCCAAAATAGTCCATGAATTTTGGGCTTGCCGAGTACAGAAGAGGTTTTCCCGGACCTGTGGATCGGCCTACGATCTCGATTAACTCTTTTTCGAGAAGCTTGTCGATGGCATAATCGGCATTTACACCCCGGATTTGCTCGATTTCAGCTCTTGAGACAGGCTGCTTGTAAGCGATGATAGCCAGGGTCTCAAGTGCTACTTTTGATAAGCGGCGCTTTGTAAGCTGCTTCAGGTAGTGGCCGGCAATGTGATGATAGGCTCCTTTAGTAACAAATTGGAAGCCTTCTGCCACTTCAACAACTTCAATGGCAAAATTGTCATCCCAATATTTCTCTTTCAGCCTGACCAGGGCATCCTCTATGTCTTCAGGTTCGATTTTTACCTGCAGGGCATTTTCCAGGTTGTAACGTATGTCCTCCCTTTTTACGGGTTGTTGGGCCACAAAAATGAGGCATTCGATGTGCGTATCCAGTCTATTCTCCATTGGGGGGCGCAAAATAAGGGATTATAAATGCAATATCAAGAAAACCGCCACGCTAATCACCAGGATAAATGCCACACCCACGATTAATGTCTGCTTTGCCTGATCCCTGTTCATTTTTCTTCGACCCCGGTTGCGCGGGGTATCGGTCACCTGATCGATGGTGAACCCATAGGAAAACTTACCTTCTTTTTCCTCAATGGCCACGTCGCAAAGCTCGTCATCAATAAAAAAGGAATAATTCTTACTGGTCAGCACATTAAAATCAATGACTACGATCCTTGCATTGCAATAGACTACAAGGTGACCCGAATTGTCTCCATGGAAGAGCCCTACATTATGGCTGTATCCATCATCATCGACGTATGTCCAGGTGATCTGGCTCATGTAGAAAATAAGGTATAAGCGGTGCCTTTTTTATGGAATGAAAATATCACCTCCTAAACGAAGCAATCCCGGAATACAATATAAAAAACTATCCCTAGACAAGGATTAACACCTGGGTAAGCAAAGCAGCGACAAACAAAATAAAATGAATGGATTCGGCAATAGCAGGATGCTTTACCATGCGCAGCAATAAAGCCAGGAATAACGAGAATGGGATCAACAACACCATGAGAAAAGGGGCTCCGATAATTTCGCAAAAAAGGGTCATGGGGAAACAAAAGAAGATCAATGCATACAGCGTGTCGATCTTCTTTTGGGCATGGATATTTTTACGGGCTATAACCTGTGAATACCCCAGCAGGCTAAACAGCATCAATAAACCAAGTATGGTGGCAACAATGATATCCGGTGTGCCATGACCATTGCGGAAGGAAGGGATGCCAAATTTGTCAAAAACATGGAGGATTCTCGGGCTGAATTGGCCGGTTAAAATAATCCTGACCATCCATCCGATCAGGAATGGACATACATATCCGGTCAGGTACTGGAAGATGTCCTTGATCTTTAGTGTTTTGAGCATGCTCATGGCGATGAGGCCGAAAAAGATGAGCACCATGTACGGCGTGTACAGAAGCCCGGATACAGCCAGCCACCACCCTGCCATAAACCTGGTCTCCTCCTGTTTTTCTTTTTTCAGGATATCAAAAAGGTAAATAAGCCCTATCAGAAGAGTCGTATTGGCCAGTAGTATAGAAGAGACCCCAATAAATGAAGGATGAAGGGAAGTCAGCAGGATATAGCAAAGACCCGGAAACAGATTGATCTCCCCGATCATGGACTGGCGTATAAAAAGCCTGTTGATAATGGCCGCCTGGATAAATACAAGGAATGTGGAGAAGAAGAACTCACCTATTCCCCATGAGTGGGTATTCGTGATGAAATCTGCTCCCCAGGCACCGAATATCTCACCCGGGATACGGGCACCGGCAAATAGAATAGCCACCAGCCGGATGACAAAGGCATACGGCAATAAAAGAAGGCTATTGAAAAGGTGATTCTTTTTAAAGAATTCGAGCACGGTTCCCAGGTTACTTGAAGAGGGTAAAAATAGAGTTTTCTGGCTTCCGGATGCTTTAATGGGCGGAGACCAGCATATACCTGCAAGACAAGCAACATCTATCTTTGGGATCAATGTCTGAGGTATACAACCGTATTCTTTCTTTTTCTGGCCGTCGCGTGGGTGTTTTCGCGGGTCTGACGGCGATTTTCTTCCTCTGCTTTCTGGGCTATCTTTCCACAGAAGAGATTGCTTTTTTAGTTGTCCCTTTTGGATTGCTGGTATTCCTGTGGGGGCTGGGGGATTTCAGGCGATTATATTTATTGATCTGGGCTACTATTCCTTTTGCTATAGAGGTTGATCTGCCCGGAGGGTTGTCAACTGATTTTCCTGCAGAGGCACTTATGTGGTTGTCGTGTCTTTTATTTGGAGGGTATCTTTTCCTTTATCACAAAAAACTTGATTTCAGCTTTATACTTCACCCGGTATTTATACTGCTGGTGTTTCATTTTTTCTGGATCATTTTCACCTCGATCATTTCGGAGGAGCCGTTGATATCTTTTAAATATACGCTCGCTAAATCCTGGTACCTGGTATGCTTTGTATTGATTCCGCTGCTTTTATTCAGGGACATTAAAGACTTTAAGCAATGGGGATTGTATTTCCTGGTTCCACTTATCGGAACAGTTATCATCATCATGATCCGACATAGTCAGTATGGATTCACTTTTGATACCATCAACAAAGCAGTGATCCCTATATATCGCAACCATGTGGATTATGCATGCTGCCTGGGGATAGTGCTTCCATTTGCATGGTGGATGCGCAGATGGTTTGTGGAACGCATGGCTAAAAATTTCTTTACGATTGCACTGATATTGTGCCTGGGTGGAATTTATTTCTCCTTTACAAGAACTGCATGGGTATGTGTTCCATTAATGATCATCAGTTTTTATGCTATCAAGCTCAGATTGATGAGAGCTGTAGTTCCTATCACTTTTGGAATCGCTTTTCTTGGTGTCGGATGGCTTGCTGCCAATAATAAATATCTTGAATACTCACCTGATTTTGCAAAAGCCATAACGCACAAAAGATTTGATGATCTTGTATCTGCTACATATAAGATGGAAGACATTTCTACCGTCGAACGTTTTTACAGATGGGTAGCAGGATATTATATGGTGAAAGAAAGACCGGTGGCAGGTTATGGGCCGGGAAGCTTTTATAGTCTCTATCAGAATTATGTAGACAGGCATTTCACCACGTATGTAAGTGATAATCCTGAGCATTCAGGCATGCACAATTATTACCTGATGGAAGCTGTGGATCAGGGACTGATCGGCTTAATCATTTTTCTGGTGCTTATCATCGGTGTTTTGCTTTATGGTGAAAGTCTTTATCACCGGATGGAGAAAGGCCCGGCGAAAGAATTGCTGATGGCAGCGCTGGTATCATTTTGCTGCATTCTTTTTATTCTTACACTGAATGATATGGTGGAAACCGATAAAGTAGGAAGCTTCTTTTTCTTTTGTATTGCTATCGTGATCCTCACCGGAATACAGAAAAATCAATTTATGATCAATACATCCGAACCTGTGATTCAGAAACAATGAGTAAAGAACTCAATGCCATAAAGGCTCCTATTGTTACCGAGCTCGAAGCTTTTGAAAAACACTTCAGGGAATCTGTTCGCAGCCGGGTGCCTTTACTGGACAAGATCATGCATTATATTGTCAACCGGAAAGGAAAGCAGATGCGGCCAATTTTCGTACTTCTTTCTGCCAAGATTTGTGGAGAGATCACTCCAAAGACATATACTGCTGCCTCCCTGGTCGAACTCCTTCATACGGCTACCCTTGTCCATGATGATGTGGTGGATGACTCCCATCAGCGAAGGGGAATATTCAGCATCAATGCATTGTGGAAAAATAAGATTGCAGTGCTTGTAGGTGATTATCTTTTGTCGCGTGGTTTGCTTGTTGCATTGGATACGCGAGCATATGACATATTACAGATCATGTCAAGAGCTGTGAGGGATATGAGTGAGGGAGAGCTTTTACAAATCGAGAAAGCCAGACGGCTTGACATTACAGAAGAAGTTTATTTTGATATCATAGGTAAAAAAACTGCATCGCTGATCGCTGCATCCTGTGCTGCAGGTGCTGCTTCTGTAACAGATGATCAGGAAATGATCGACAAGTTTTACAAATTTGGCGAAGCGATCGGGGTTGCTTTTCAGATCAAGGATGATCTCTTTGATTACGGAGATATAGATGTGGGTAAACCGCGTGCTATTGATATCAAAGAGAAGAAAATGACCCTGCCATTAATTTATACACTTCAGAAAGTAGATCCGTCAACGCGGAAAACTCTAATCCGTACAGTTGAAAAATACAATACAGATAAAAAACGTGTCCGTGAATTAATTCGCCAGGTGCATGAAAGCGGAGGGATTAAATATGCGGAAGAAGTAATGGAGACATATATTCAAAAAGCGAATAAATTACTGCAGGAATTTCTGCCCAGTCCGGCTACTTCTTCCATGAAGGGATTGATCGGGTATGTGATAGACCGGCAATCGTAAGCTTATAAGATAACCCTCCTAGTTGAGAACTCTTAGAACGAGATGTCTGGAGTTTTCAAGTTTAACACCTTAAAGTACATTATCACTACAAATTGGAAATATGGACTTTAAATACAATCCTGTATTTTCAACATCAAAATATTTCTCCTTGATAATTTTAATCTGCAATTTCCGAGGAAGGTAAATTCCCCATTTTGAAAAATCCAAAAGGGCTGGATTAGATTCCAATAAGTCCGCAATATATGGATCTAAATCTAAAAGCGGATTAGAAAGTGATGACCAGACAGTTAATAAATCTTCTTTAGGTGCTTTAATTTCAAAAGAACTACTTCGATCATCCATCGTATTTTCTAAACCCGCAATATTCAGTAGCATTTGAATTGTTCTATTTATTCTGGTTCCAGTAAAAGTATAAAGATCTAAAACTTTTTCATTGATTTGCAGAGGTCGGTCTGTTTTGACATTCTTAATATTGAAAATAGAAAAATCCTTGCGCATTGATTCAATCTCGTCAGTACTTATTTTGTTTAAGACTTCGTATTTATCATTTGTAAACAAGATTTCAATCATTTTTTCTCGGACTTTTGGATGAATTATCGAACCGCTTCCAAAAAACATAGGCTTCTTTCCATCATTCGTTGGAGTTACTTCAATTTTCTTTGATTTAAAATCAATGAACCTAATTTTCCAGATTTTAGCTGCTAATAAGATATTTTCATCTTCTCTTACTTGTGGCGAAAACGGAATATTACCTATGGTACTTCCAGCATTAACTACTTTGAAATTTTCCTCAGTCTTAAATACACTATAAAACTCCCTTGAGTTTACAACTCTTTCACCTTCGATACCTATAATAACTTCTTGCTGAAGTTTTTCCAAAAAGTCGATTTCAATTAAGTGGTTAAGTATTTGTTCAATTTCATGTGTATCAATCTGGTTGAATGCAAAATTCTCATGTAGTTGAGTAATAAGGTCGTTAACTCTTATACCAGAATGTCCCTTAGTAATTGACAGTGCTTGATGAAGCAAAATATCATAGGCCTTCGCCGGTGATCTTTGCGGCTCAATAAATCCTGCTTTATAAAGAAGCCAACAAGCCAGGGATTGTAATAAACTCCATTGGTTAGTTGCATATAAAAACAAGTTACTACTTTCTCCGTCTTTTCGTCCACTCCTTCCAACTCTTTGAATCAATGAGGCTATGCTATTTGTTGCATCTATTTGCACTACTTCATCTACTGTCCCGATATCAATTCCTAATTCTAAAGTTGAAGTACAAGAAATGCAAAAATTTTGCCTTGTATTGTTCTTTGCAAAATATTCTACATATTCTCTTACATCCTTATCCACAGAGGAGTGATGTGAGAAATAATTAATATGGCCTTTAACTTTTTGGGATATCTTTTTAAGCTTAACTGCTACTTCTTCTGCCCGGCCTCTGCTATTAGGGAAGATAAGTACCTTATTATCTTTTGTTTCTAGATATAAATCTTTCATAAGATCTAAAGAAAGTTCATCAGTTTTGGCTTCAAAAAAGCGAAATACTGCATTTATATCTTTAGCTTGTTTATCCACCAGAACTTTGGTATTAAGTTCATCTCCAGTGAACTTCTTGGCCTCATCAGGATCTCCAATAGTTGCTGATAACCCTACAACACTAAATCGTTTTACATTAATAAACTGCAATCTCGATAAGATAGATTTAAGTTGTGTACCTCTATCAGTTCCAATAAATGAATGTATCTCATCTATAACAATGTACTTTAGATTTGAAAAAAGTTGCGGAACATAAAAGGGCTTGTTTACAAACATTGCCTCAATTGACTCAGGCGTAATTAATACAACACCCTTTGGAGATTTTAATAGTTTTTCCTTGAGTGTTCTATTTGATTCACCATGCCATTTGGTTACCGTCACATCAAGATATTTGCAAAGATCTTCTATGCGATAAAACTGATCATTTATTAGTGCTATCAAAGGAGAAATGTATAGAACCTGAACCCCTGGTTCTTGAAAGTTGACTTTTGAAAGTATGGGTAGGAATGCGGCTTCAGTTTTTCCAGATGCAGTTCGTGAAGCCAGAATAAAATTATCAGAAGAGGCGAGAATCCTAGTAATTGCTGCAGCCTGGATTGGCCTTAGTTGTTCCCATCGTTTATCGCGAATATATCTACGAATAGGTTCTGAAAGAGAATCAATTATCATTATAATTCCTCTATGGTATCAAGTGAGACATCACTTGGTCTCTCGTCGTAAATCTCTAATTCAGCAAAAAGCTTGTTTTTGTCTAACCCTGGATTTTGTCTTAATATGTTTAGAATGTTAAGAAAATCTCGGATCACTTCTCTCGGTGTTAAAAATTCTGAAGCTCCTGGTTTGTTGAATAACTCTTCCATGAATTGAAGAATTTCACTATCGACAAATGGAACTTCAGTTTTATAATTATAATCGAAAATTTGCTTTAAATTCTTTAATAGTACAAATATTTCATTATGATTTAAAGGTATGAGTCGAATGACTGGTTGAGCATAATCTCTAATCTCATCTGTCTCAAATTTATTTGTTTCAAGCCTTGACTTTAATGCACTGTAACTGAACAGTCCACGACGTTCATTCTCTAAAAATTCTTTGGTTCCTGCAAAATTGAAAAACAAATTTGCAACTTTACCTTGAAAACAATCATTATAAATTGTCAAAATTTTTTCGTAGTTTTTTTCTCTCATTACTGAGGTCGAGATTTTATACAAATTTACAGCTTCATCTAAATTCACCATAAATCCACTATAACCCATACTTACAAAAAGCCTACAAAAATTCTTTAGCATGTCATAATAATTCAAATCAGTGATAATTTCCCTAACACCTAAATCTTGCTTGGCTTCTGTCTTGGTTCTATACTCTCCTTTAAGCCATTTCAAGGCATTTCGCCTCAATTGCTCCTCATCTTTAATATAACCTTCATAATATTTTAATACAACCATTCCAAAATCAAAACCACCTATGTCGGTAATCTCATTGACGGTTTTCATTATATTATTCTGGATAAGTTTGAGGTATTGTACGCTTCGGATTTCAGTTAATGAAATATTGTTTTCAGATGCTGTTTTTGTAACAATTTGCTCAATCCATTTCTCCAATAAAGTTGGTAGTGCTCCACCTTCGGGTTTAGTCTGTATTGCAATATTATCAACTATAGCTGAGTACAAGGCTACTCCTTTCCAATCATTTGAATATAGTCTGTTATCTGGAGTAAAGTCTGCATTAGCGATAACAAATTTCTGCTTTAATGCAACCGTGTTCAATAAGTGAAGTAAAAAAGACTTTCCTGAGCCAAAGTCGCCAATGATAAATTTTACCATGCTGTGACCATTCTTTACATCCTCTAAAGCAGAAATAAATGCATTGATTTCTGCCGACCGGCCTACTGCTATATGCTGAACTCCTATTTTGGGTACTACTCCACCTATCAATGAATTAATGATGGATGTAGCTTCTTTTGGTTTAATGTTTTCATTCATATTCCTAATAATGTTTGGTAGTTAGCTTCTTTAATAGTATAGAATTCATCTTCTTCTTCAATCAGAACATCATCTAAATCATCGTAACATAATTCATTAATGCTGTCAACAAGTTGGTTTTTGAAAACACCATTTGATTTCGCGAATATTTCAAATTCACTAAAGGAAACTGTAAAACTGTTTTTGGCAAAGAATTCCAGCGCTGTAGTATGTAAATTTGTAAAAGAAAGATCATTCCTGTAAATTGATCGAGAGATCTCTGTGGTTTTTTGTGTAATACTAATTCTAACCTCTTCGGTACTAATTTCTTTTGTAGAGATTGTATTCATTTCATCTTCATACTCATCGTTCAAATATTCGTTTAATAAGCCGACCGTACTGGCATGTAGTTGTTGAGCTTCCTTAATTGAATCCTCATCCAAATTAATTTTCTTTCTTTTAATGACATAAATACTGCAAACCGCTAGTAGTGCTTGCTCAAGATTTTTATCCTTTATTAATCTACTCAGTATCATTTCAAATTCATGCAATTGTTCATTTGTTTTAAATAAGTTTTTCTGGATAGTTTTAGTAAGTTGCTTGTTATCAAATTTTGATGACTTTAAATCGTAGAATAAATAGTGAACATAAAGTTTTAGGGAGGTCTCCTTATCGTATTTTGAAATAAATTTAGATGCCTCAAAAAAGATGTTTTCAATCGATGGGTTTTTTTGATTCAAACTTCCCAGTGAGAGAATATTTTCCAGATAGTACTTTGGGTTTCCATTGTACTTCAGAGTAAGGTCCTCAAATTTTATTTTCCAACGACTGGTGTTTAATAAATTTAACTCTATTTCGGTTTCTTCATTTGGAGCATTTATTTTGGTTTCAAGAATTGAAAGAACTTGTGTAACCGGAGAAATAATCTTTGTCTCTAATTCTGCCTTAACACTTGCTACATAAGGAACATCAGTATTGATTTTTCTTTTATGTCCATAGTTTTCCCGAACAGAATTCTCAGAAAGTTTGAAAATGTGGGAATAGAAATCGGTAGTAGTTGATTCAATACAATATTTGTGATTTGAACTACCGGATCTAAATCTGAAATGCTTTTTGGCAATAGCGTCGGCAACTAATGTAAACTCCTGTTCCAAAGTAGTATTCTCTAATACATAATGATTTCTGAGTTCTCGAATTGTTGCTAAGAATATTTTTGTTACTTCAATTAAGCAAAATTCAATGCTGCAAAAATTATTGATTGGGATTGAAATTTTGTTCAACGTAAGTACTTCTTCTTCGTTAAGATTTAATTTAGATTTATACTTATTTCCAAGTTTCCAATTATCACTATAAACATTATAACTTTGGTAGATGTACCTTGTTCCCCCATTAAGTCTTGCAATGCCTTCAATATCACCTCTCGCTTCCATTTTTTTAAGAAGGAATGAAATTCCATAAGGTTTCGTTTTAGGGTAGTGCCGACCTAGTGTGTGGAGACGGCTTTCTAATTCCCCGATGTTTTTATGATAATCATATTCTTCAAGAAGGTCAAACAGCAGAATGAAAGCATAATTCATATTGCCCTCTAGATCAAGATATTCATCGACCAGAAAGAATTTCTTGAAAATATCATAAAATATTTTCTGAATAGGAGAGGCGCTATGGATTTCAGAATATGAGTAAACATAATGATGTGCCCAATAAGGGACGCCATTGGCATATTTTCTTAAACTATTGTTTGAAGTAAGTGAGTAACTCTTGCCTGTAACATCAATAATAGAATCTTCAAGTATACTATTATATGATTGAGAAGTTGATACAGGCACTTTCCAATTACTTAATTTTTGACCTTGAACTTCAGGTGGTTTCACTGAAGGTTTAGGCGTGTAGGATGTGAATGATGGTCGCGAAGAACCCTTCTTCTTACCTGAGAAAGCAGAAATTATCACAGCTATTATTACTATGGCTACTATTGTTCCCATATTTTTCGATTATTCAAATATTGGTTCTGAGCTAATTTCAGAAAAGCGGTTAATTTGTAAGTTCTTTAGGTCTAAATCTTTATCCTCTAATACTTATAGATAGCCTTTGAATATTAATCTAAGATTTGAACATGCAACATTTACTTTTTAAATTTTGAGGTACTATTATGTTGTCCTGACATTGGATTTTAATTTAATATAAAAAGTTGCGATTAATCAGACTTCCAATCTTTTTATCTGCGCACCCAAAGCCTGTAATCTTCCATCAATGTTTTCATATCCACGATCGATCTGGTTGATATTATGGATCAGGGATTTGCCCTGAGCTGATAATGCAGCAATCAGCAATGCCACGCCGGCACGGATATCCGGTGAGCTCATTTCGATGCCCCTCAATGAATATTTCCTCTCGAGGCCGATCACCGTCACCCGATGTGGATCACATAAGATAATCTGTGCGCCCATGTCGATCAGCTTGTCCACGAAGAAAAGCCTGCTCTCAAACATTTTCTGATGTATCAGCACACTTCCCCTTGCCTGTGTGGCCACCACAAGGACGATGCTGATCAGATCCGGCGTAAACCCCGGCCACGGAGCGTCATAGATATTCATAATAGACCCATCGATAAAAGTCTGGATCTCATATAGGTCCTGTGCCGGTATGACCAGGTCATCGTTTTCGATGTTGATCACAATGCCCAGGCGTTCAAAAATTCGGGGTATGATGCCCAATTCCGGTATATGGCAGTCTTTAATCCGGATGGTGGATTGTGTCATCGCAGCGAGACCAATGAAGGATCCGATTTCAATCATATCCGGAAGGATACGATGTGTGGCGCCTCCCAGTTTCTTAACCCCATGAATGATAAGGAGATTGGATCCCTGTCCTTCAATCTTTGCGCCCATGGCGGAAAGCAGGCGACATAATTGTTGCAGGTAAGGTTCGCAGGCAGCATTGTAAATGGTTGTCGTTCCTTCAGCCAATACGGCAGCCATGAGGATATTAGCTGTTCCGGTTACCGAGATCTCGTCCATGAGCACGTATGCCCCATGTAATCCGTCTTTGGCCTCGACATAATACTGATCTGACTTTTCATCAAATACAAAATTGGCGCCCAGATCTGTAAATCCATTGAAGTGCGTATCCAGGCGTCGCCGACCTATCTTATCACCTCCGGGCTTTGGTAAAAATGCTTTGTGGAACCGGGCCAGTAAAGGACCTATCAGCATGACGCTCCCACGGATTTTTCTGCTATTGGTCTGAAAGCTTTCGGAGGCAAAATTTTCGAGGGCCACATCATCCGCCTGAAATTTGTAATGGCCTTTACTGATCTGATTTACTTTAACCCCAAGACCTCGAAGTAATTCGATCAACATCCGGATGTCGATGATGTCCGGGATATTGGTAATCTCTACTACGTCATTAGTAAGCAGGACGGCACTTAAGATTTGAAGAGCCTCATTTTTTGCTCCTTGCGGAACTAGATCTCCCGACAATGATTTACCACCAAAGACTTCGAATGCTTGTGACTGACCCATTTTTATTTTTCCCGCTATGTACGGCTAAATTTAGTTAATTCTATGTAGGTCAATTTTCTACTCGGAATAAATTGATTTTTAATGGCTGAAAATAAAAATGCTGCCTATGAAAATCAAAGGCAGCATTTTTATTAATTCGCATCCGGTCCCGCTTATTCAGATTAAATCGTAACCGGCCCAGGACCTGTTTGTATTCATACCTAAGGAATAGCTAAGCCAATAATATTACGGGATAATTTTCCTCTGTAGGTTGTTTTTGCAGATTGGAGATTTATATCCCAGATCCTGAAAGCGTCAGTATTCAGGTTGTCAGCTGTGCCTGTGCTTGGAAGCAGAGAGCGACCGAATAAAGCTGCAGTGCCTACAGTGCTGTTGCTGCTTCGAAGGATATCAAAACCACCTTCTCCTGAGATGACCATATTCAATGGACCAATCGGAGTAATCACTCCTCCGTTTTGAGGATCTTGCCTGGTCAGATAACCGCGTGAAACATCTATATCATATAAAGGATATGTTCTTGATGCATAATTATATCCATATGCTATTGCATTCATATTGTAGACAGCAGGATTGATATCAGTATCTGCCAGAATCAGAGCACCGGTATTAGGATCAACCCGAATGTTCTGATCCAGATCCGTGACGATCCTTATCTGGTCATTTTTTGGATCAAAGTCAAAACCAATAAGTCCTCCTTTGATTCCGGGTACAAAAGCACCACCTACTGCCTTGCACACTCCAGTGGCTGGATCAATCAGGTAGATCGTGCTTCCTGAACTTACGCCATAAAGTCCTCCGTCACCACGAAAGTCAATAGCTCTGATGACATCACCTCTGGGCACTGACAGGGTAACACTTGAAACAACAGTGATAGGTGGTCCAAGCTTTAAGAGCTGCAATTGATTATTATCAGTCAGACCATATACGGTTTTTGGACCTGCACCACCACCGGTACCAGGACCTATCGGGCCCCGTGTATCTACTCCTAAATCTTCTTTAGGCTTGATACCTTCATCCTGGGTACAACCTGCAAAAAATAAAATAGCAGCGTAGAAGGCCATGCTGCGAATCAATAAATTGATATTTCGTTTCATTTTTTCAATATTTAATTAGGTTATAAAAGTAGTTAATTGGTAATACATCAATGTATAGAGGAGGATGGAAAGCTTGCCGGAATTGTAAGGGGAGATACTCTATTCCCATCAAACATCATACCAGCAATGCATTACAACAGAGGGCAAGAACAGGATTGAAGATAGTCAAATTCTTTTTTTATTTACACCCATGGAGAAGGAATAAAAAAAGCTGTCGATGTATATCATCGACAGCTTTTCCTAATAAAAATATTGATTAATACTTCTAAATATCGATTACGGTACAGCAATGCCAATCACATTCCTGTCAAAAAGGCCTTTATAGGTTGCTCTTCCTGTCTCGAGGTTGATTTCCCACAATCTGTAGGCATCAGCTGCAAGGTTATCACCAGTGTTCAATCCACCTGATACAGCATGACCGTATAATACAGCATATCCTACTGCGGTCTGGTTAGGACTGATGAAATGTGAATTAGCTGAACTTCCGATATCAAATCCTCCTTCACCTGAGATGATTAATCCAAGTGGTCCGATAATAGTCACTAAGCCATCATTTGGTGGATCCTGTCTCATCAGAACACCACGAGAAGCATCAATATCATATAATGAGAATGTCCTGGTGGCACCAGTAGCTACTCTTGCATAGGCAACAGAATTAATAACTGCTCCTACCGGATTGATATCCAGGTCTACCCCCACTACGGTTCCAAAATCCGGATCTATCCGAAGATTCTGGCCCTGGTCTGTGATAAGGCGGATCTGATCTGTAAATGGATCAAAATCAAAACCTACGGCAGATCCCCACCTCAGCGAATCTAAAAATTTACCAACAGGTTTTGCCTGTCCGCCATCGGTAGCTATAAGATAAATCGTGCTTGAATCAGAAATACCATATAGTACACCATTCGATGGTCGTATATCTATTGCCAGCATATGCTCTGTGGGTCCTAATCCAATAAAAGGAGTTACAGAAACCAATTGAGCAGGTGGGCCTGCTTTATATCTCAGAAGTTCATTTCGATCACTTATTGCAAAAAAGTTGACAGTTTTACCTGCTCCGGCTGTCGTGAATCCACGATCGTCTAATTGACCATCAGGTACTAATCCATCATCTTTGGAGCAACCGACAGTTAAAAGGATCATCAGTAAGAATGAAAATCCTAAGCTGAATAATTGATTTGCACGTCTCATATTTAGAAGTAATTTTTGGTTACATGTTATTCCGGGGTGCGGACTTTGTTGTGAATCACTAACTTCCTGAAGGAAATCAGCTCTGTTCCAAGAGCGGCAATAAAAGGGCGGGCAACGAAGAAAGAGTCTATAAAAAATTGCTTTTCATATGCTCTTTTAACGAGACCAAAATTTGCATTAAAAAATGATCAGCACATCAGTGTTTTACCTGAATTATAAAATCAGGTTTTTCAGGATTAATACTGAATAAAAAAAGGCCCGTGATTTACATCACGGACCTTCATAGTTTATTTCCAGGTTCTATACTTGGAAATCAGGTTGGTTCTATTCTTCTACAACTTCAAATTTTATAGTGGCGTGAACCTCAGGATGGAAGTTGATATTTGCAGTATACGTTCCAAGTACTTTAACTTCTTCAGGTAATTCAATTTTCTTACGAATGACATCGATACCCATCTGGTCTTTCAGCGCCTGCATGATCTGAACACTGGTGACGCTTCCAAAAATCTTGCCTGTAGTACCTGCTTTTGCACCAATCCGGAGGGACTGGCCTTCAAGCCTGGCGGCAACGGTTTTGAAATCGTTGATTCGGTCTGTTTCATGAGCAGCTTCTTCTGATCGTAGTTTTTCCAGCTTGGCTTTATTGGTGGAATTAGCGGCCAGGGCCATTTTTGTAGGGATCAGGTAGTTCCTTGCAAAGCCTGGTTTTACATTGACGATCTCGTGGCGTTCGCCAAGTGTGTCGATATCTTTTAATAATATTATTTCCATGATGTATAAGTCGGGAATGGATGAAGAATTACTTCAATAAGTCAGTTACGAAAGGTAACATTGCCAGGTGACGTGCACGCTTGATGGCTTCAGAAACCTTACGTTGATATTTCAGTGAATTACCTGTGATACGACGTGGAAGGATCTTTCCCTGTTCGTTGAGGAATTGAGCGAGGAAATCAGGATCCTTGTAGTCTATATGACGGATGCCGAATTTAATAAAGCGGCAATATTTCTTGCGTTGCTTTCCAATGTTTGGATTGCTGAGAAATTTAATATCTTCCTGTGATGCCATGTTATATGATGATTATGACGGTAGAGAATTTGAAATGATGATTATTCTTCTTCCTGTTCAGGAGCGTCCGGAACAAGTACTTCAGCTACTTTCGCTGCGGGAGTTGGTGTAGGCATGGGAACGCTGTCCTGCTTCTTCCTTCTCATACGTTGCGTTTTCTTGATCAGGCCATTGCGTTTGTCTTCATTGTATTTCACACCGAATTTGTCGAGTGCAATGGAGAGGAATCGCATGATACGCTCATCACGTCGTAATGCTAGTTCGAGTGGAGCTATGGCTTCGCCGGTTTCCGCTTCGAATTCGATAGTATAGTAAATACCAGAGTTGCGTTTGTTTAATGGATAGGCCAGTTGCTTGAGGCCCATATCATCTACATGGATGATGTTGCAACCTAGTTTTTTGACTTGATCCTCGTATGTCTGCCTGACGGTTTGAATTTCCTCATGAGACAAAACGGGATCGACAATGAATGTTAATTCATAATGCCGCATGGCGTTTGCTTGGTTTGTAGCCTGCACACTCCCGAGGGCTGCAAGCGCGATTTAGTAATACAGATAATGTCAAAAGGGGCGGCAAAGATAGAAAAAAGGCTGAGGCGGAGGCTAAGGCGGAGGAAATATTTTTACAGGCATACCTAAGATCGACTCTCTCCTAGCCTTCGCCTTCGCCTAAGTCTATAAGAATCAACTTCTTATGTTCGCCAATGGCATTGATCTGTCAATGTCTCCGGCCAGGATTGGGGACTGAAGATTACCTGAGTATTTACGCACCTGGGCATAAACATAGGTATATAGCTCATCGAGGGTCACGATACTGTCTCCGCTTGTATCTGCCTCACCCTTAAGGCCCAGGACAAGATAATAGCTAAAAATACCTTGTCTCAGCCCTTGTGATTCAAGAGAATATTCTTCGCTTTTACTGGATAGCAGGAATGCCGTACCTCCTCCGCTTGCGGATAGTTTTTTATAAAAAAGATCGACTGATTCAAACATTGGGGTTTTGGCAGCCAATAAAGAACCCGAGTAACAGGCATCGGCTATGACCAGCTTTTGACGGGCCTGGCATGTGCTTAGCCTTTTTTTGATATCGTCATATTCCACCCTGTTCCTGTAGCCATCACTATTCGTAGGAACATAGAATCCCTGCAGGCCATGCCCGGCCAGGTAGACAAGCACTTCATCATCTGGACCGGCCATAGCGATGATGTCATCCAGCCCTTTGTATATATTTTCAGCTATTGCACTTTCATCGATAAGGATACGGATATGATCATCGGGGACTGCACCTCCCTCCGGGCTGCGGAGAAAAGCATAGACTTTGTATGCGTCATCATCTGTATATTTCAGAGATTCAAAAAACTCATACCGAGAAGCGCCTACGATCAGGGCGTATATATTGGCTCCTTCCGCATATGATTTTTTAATTGCTTTTACAGGCTCGGTGAACTTGCCATTCTTCCAGTCACCATTCAACACCATCCCATTAGCGTATGTATACATTCCATGGCCATCAGGTCTTCCATTAGTCCACAGGCCGGAATACAGATCCCCGTTTACAAATTTGCAAATGCCTTCACCTGCAGGTAATCCATTGTAAAAAAGACCTGTGTAAACGGAACCGTCATCAAATACCAGCCGGCCTTTTCCTGATCCACAGGGCAGAATATTACAATCGGGTATATATTCTTCCGGCTTTGCTTTTGAAGCCAGGCTATTCTTTTGTATAAATCCTTGTTCGGACCATTCACCACTTTTGATGGTTCCGTTTGAAGCGATGTATTGGCCTGTTCCATAAGGTTGGCCATTGACCCAATTACCTTCGAAATAGCCACCCTGCTGATCGAAAACCTTGATCTTACCATTCAGCTGGTTGTTAGAAAAATTTCCCTGGTAGCTCAGCCCTGCCTTTGTTTTGAATATGCCCTCTCCTTCCCTCTTATTGAGCTTCCATTGTCCTGTGTATACATCACCATTACTATAGTTCAGGGTACCTTTTCCATTCAGTCTGCCATAGGCCATCTGTCCTTCGTAGACAGCCCCATTCTGAAAACGGAATTTACCGATACCGGTTTGGCAATTGCCTGATAAACATTGACTGGAACCAAGTTGCACAGAAATGCATATGGAGATGAGCAAGAGACCTGTTCTTAACATAATGCCTGAGTTAGAAAGCTAAAATGAAATCAGAAGTACAGGTCCGGTATAGGTATGGATTGAAGGGAAATGATGGATTTGACTTATAAAACATATTTTTGCCCCTGGATATTATATAAAACTCTTATGAAAAATTTTCAATCCCTATTTTTCTTTCTGCCGCTTTTTGTGATTTGTCTTTCCTGTAAGACAACGCCGTCTGTGGTGGGCGATTCTTTTGGCGCTGGTGTTTCCAAGCCTTCTGAATCAGTAGCCTTTGCGGACGTTATGCAAAAGCTCGAAGTAAATGACTCAGTCAAAGTCGTCATGAAAGCCAAGGTAGGTGAGGTATGCCAGGCCAAAGGTTGCTGGATGAATCTTGTGGATCCTGTGGCAACTTCTGATGATGCACTCTTTGTAAAATTTAAAGATTATGCATTCTTTGTTCCAAAGGACATCTCCGGACGCGAAGTCTTAGTGGAAGGTGTGGCTTATAAAGAAGAAACCACGGTCGACGAGCTTCGTCATTATGCTGAAGATGCAGGAAAAAGTGCTGAGGAAATTGCAAAGATCACTGAGCCTGTTTCTGAGAAGAAATTTATGGCAACGGGAGTTGTTCTGCTGAAGTAGTATTCAGTGATCAGTAATCAGTGATCAGTAATCAGTGATCACCGATTACTGATCACTGATTACTGCTTACCTTTTTTACTTTAATCCGAGTCTGTCTCGTATCAATTGAATATCCACATATTCACCTACGAGCTCGATAGCTCTTCTTACTTTCCATGGTGTATTCCGGTTGATCTTGACCTCGATCTTGCTGATCTGCAATACGGATCCATATGTATCCAGTTCAGTCCTGATCATGGGGATTTTATGTTTAAGGATATAATCTATAGAACGTGGTTCCGGTGTGCCCTGGCCGGTTAGCACGATGCCTGACAATGGTGATTTCGTTTTTCGCAGGACTTTCATGATCATGTTGATTTTATCCAGGGCCGGTTCGAGCTGACGTACTGCAGCAACAAGCAATACATTATCAAACGATTTAAGTTCCTGTGTATCGAGCAGAGAACCTGCGACGATATCTTCCACTTTATTATCCAGGTTTTCATGATTGTGCGTAGTCAATCCGGAAATCGAATCTGCTATCGTGCGCATGACCGGATATGCGAGGCTCTTTTCATATGGAATAATTCCAAGGAGAGGTATGCCATGAGGTTTGAGCCATGTTTTCAGATAATGATGGACGCGGTCCATTTTTTCAGGGATCACTTTATTGACAATAACCCCGAGGATGGGGACGCCTTCTTCACGGAACAATGCAAGATTCATATTGAGTGCATCCACTGTGCTTCCGATCCCTCCTTCCACGACCATGATGACAGGTGCCTGAACAAGCTTTGCCACATGTGCATTTGACATACCGACGATGCTTCCTACACCCGGATGGCCAGTCCCTTCGAAGATGACGATATCGTGTGTTTTGCCGAGCCTGCTGGCTGCTGATAGTATATCTTCTTCAAAATGGAATTCATCCGGATTGTCAAGATATCTCGTCGTGGCTCCGGATCCCAGGATGATCGGGCTATGCAGTTCAGGTTCAATATCAAAATGGATAAGATCAGCAAACAAGACTGTGTCCTTATCTACTCTTTGATTTTCTTCCAGGGATTTCTGGCCCACAGGTTTGCAATAGCCGACATTATATTTTTTACGCATCAATGCAGAAACAAGGCCAAGTGTGCAGGTTGTCTTGCCCACGTGCTGATTCGATGCGGCCATGTAAATACTTTTCATAGTAACCTTATTTTCAGTCAGCTGATCAATTTTCTGTCCAGATCATATTGTCTATTAACCTTACACCTTCTACGTTTACTGCACAGCAGGCCACTACAAACTGAGAATCTTCTTTGATTTGAATGTCAGCCAGGTTGATGCCATCCACAATTGAGAAATACTCAGGTGTAAAATCTTTTCGTGTTAGTTTATTAATTGCCTGTTTGATAATTTGATTTACAGGCACATTTTCTTCAAAGGCTGTCTGAGCTTCTGATAAGGTTTGATAAATGATGCCGGCATCTTTTCTTCCCTGTTCACTTAGCCTTGAGTTTCTCGAGCTCATGGCAAGTCCTCCATGTTCCCTTAATGTGGGACACATGATCAATGTTGTGTTCAGATGATAGTCAGCAATCAATTTCCTGACGATAGCGACTTGCTGAAAGTCTTTTTGTCCCATATATAAACGGTCTGGTTCGATGATGTTCAGCAATCGGTACATGACTTCACCGACACCGGCGAAATGTCCCGGTCTGAATTTACCTTCCATCACAGAGCCCAGGATACCAGGATCAAAATCCAATGGAATAGAACCCGGAGGATAAATGTCTTCAACATCCGGAAGGAATAAAACTTCAACATTTTTTTCAATAAGAAGCTTCAGATCATGATCAATCGGCCTTGGATATTTACGCAGATCCTCAGGGTCATTGAACTGTTTAGGATTGACAAAAATGGATACCACCGTAATATCGCATTCTTCACGGCTTCGATCGATAAGTGATAAATGCCCCTCGTGCAAAGCGCCCATGGTAGGAACGAAGCCAGTTTGGAGCCCTCCGATTTTACGGGTTTTCAACCATTCCTGTAACCCGGCGACCCTTTTGAATATAATCATGATGAAAGTTTACAATGCACCGGTGAATCATAAGGCAATAAAAAGATGCATGCCATAAACGTATGTATAAATTAACATATAAGCAATAATACTGAACACTTATCCTGTAAGGCCGTTATTCAGGTAAGTATTGTGTTGCCCTGTGGATAGCGGAGAAAGCTGTAGGCGTCAGGGCATAATCCCCGCTATTCTTTAAGAGTGCTTTTTCATTAGCGGGAAAACCATACTTTTGAACCCCATGTTTTTAAAAGTAGTCAAATCAAAAATTCACAGGGCAGTTGTTACAGAAGCAAATCTCAACTATGTAGGAAGTATTACTATTGATGAGGTTCTGATGGAAGCCAGCGGTTTGATCGAAGGCGAATTTGTCCAGGTGGTGAATAATAATAATGGAGAAAGACTGGAAACCTATGTCATCAAAGGCGAACGCAATAGCGGACAGATATGTCTCAATGGAGCTGCTGCACGAAAAGTACATGTGGGTGATATCATCATCATCATGGCTTATGCACTGATGACACCTGAAGAAGCGAAAGATTTTAAATCCCGAACCATTTTTCCCGACCAGCACAATAAGATCAAGTTTTAGCCCGTGGCATTACCTAAATATTTAAATAAAATAATACAGTTCATTCTCTTTACGGGAATAGGTGTGCTTATCTTATTTCTGTTATACCGCAGCCAGAATGCAGCATATGTAGCGGAATGCGAGCTGAAAGGAATTCCAAAAGAGAGTTGCAGTCTTCTTGAAAAATTAAAGACGGACTTTTCTGAAGCCAATTACTGGTGGATTGCGGCGATTGTTGTTGCTTACCTGTTCAGCAATCTCATCAGGGCACACCGGTGGCTTATGCTGATCAAAACACTGGGCAGGAAAGGAAGTCTTGTCACTGCATTTTTTACGATCATGGTTGGATATTTTGCGAATATGGGCCTTCCCCGGGTGGGTGAAGTGGTGCGTGCAGGACTCTTCGCGAGGTATGAAGGTATCGGACCTGAGAAAGTCATGGGTACCATAGTAGTCGACAGGATATTGGATTTACTGAGCCTGCTTTTTGCTATCATTCTTGTCCTGGTACTCCAGGGAAATATTCTCTTCAATTATTTTTCTGATAAGATAGGGAATTCCATTTTCGGCAATAGCTGGCTATACATTGCGATCGCACTCGTGCTTTTATTCTTTTTCCTCGCTTATTGGTATCGTGCGGTCATCAAACGATGGGGTTTATATCAACGCATCCATCACCTTGTGGATGGCTTTCGTGATGGTCTTCGCAGTCTGCGTCGCGTAGAAAAACCATGGCTGCTTATCCTGGATACAATAGCCATCTGGTTGATGTACTATTTAATGATGTTCCTTGCATTCAAATCCTTTGAACCCACTGCCCATCTCGGTGCTATGGCCGGCCTGATGGTTTTTGTATTTGGCGGACTTGGTGTGGTATTCCCTTCTCCGGGCGGAATGGGTACATTTCATGTCATGGTGATCTCCGCATTGGCGATCTATGGTATTCATGGCGATGATGCATTTTCATTTGCCAACATCCAGTTTTTTTCTATTCAGCTATTTGGAACCTTGTTATTCGGTATCATCGGGATGATAGTATTACCCCTCATCAACAAAAAAGATAAACAGCATGTCACGTATTACCCTCCCGGCAGGAAGTAAGATCTTCGACATCGATCGAATGGAAAAATTATGTACTTCCTGGCGACAACGAGGGGAAAAAATAGTTTTTACAAACGGATGCTTTGACATACTTCATGCAGGTCATATCAAATACCTGGAATCAGCTGCACAATTGGGAGATCACCTTATCATCGCAGTGAACAGTGATGAATCTGTACGCAAACTAAAAGGAGAATCACGACCCATTAATATTTTATCAAGCCGTCTTTACCTGCTTGGATCATTGAGTTGTGTAGATGCTGTATTTCCATTTACAGAAGAAACGCCATTAGAAGTAATTAAAATAGTAAAACCGGATGTGCTTGTGAAAGGCGGAGATTATAAACCGGAAAATATGGTAGGTGCTAAAGAAGTATTGTCATGGGGTGGTTTCGTAGAAGTTATTCCTTACGTTGATGGATTTAGTACCACAAACCTGGAAAGCAAAATCCTGCAGCTTCACAAGCGTTACAAAAAAGATTCATGAAAACTACTGCTGACCAACTATTTCAATTCCTCGAATCTATAGCTCCGCTTCATCTCCAGGAAAAATATGATAACAGCGGACTCTTAGTGGGATCCTCTGTGCAGGAAGTAAAAGGGGTTCTCATTTGTCTCGATTGTACTGAAGAAGTTTTGGATGAAGCGATCCGGTCAGGTTGCAATGTGGTGATCTCGCATCATCCTGCGATTTTTTATGGTATGAAACGTATCACGGGGACAAACCTGACTGAGCGCATAGTGATGAAGGCTATCAAAGAAGATCTGATCCTGTATGCTATACATACTAACCTGGATAATATCCTGAATAACGGTGTGAATGAACGTATAGCCCGACAATTGGGACTAAAGATTGAAGGCATACTTCGACCGATGGCAACTGAGGCAAGTGTCGGAGCCGGGATCATAGGATCTTATTCAAGTCCTAAATCTGAATCTGAATTCCTGCATCTTCTAAAAGACCGGATGAAAACAAGTGTCATCAGGCATTCAAAGCTGGCCGGGAAGCAAATTGAGAAAGTTGCAATATGTGGGGGGTCGGGTAGCTTCCTGCTTGAAGATGCGGTTAAAGCCGGTGCCCAGGTTTTGGTTACCGCTGACTACAAATACCATGGGTTTTTTGATGCAGATGGAAGGATAATCATCTGTGATATAGGACATTATGAAAGTGAGCAATACACGATCAACGTATTGCAGGAGCTGATTTCAGGGAAATTTACTACCTTTGCGGCCCATTGCACCCAATCAAACACTAACCCCGTCCATTATTTCACCTGATTCTCTTTTAAACTTATGGCAAAAGCAACCGAAATCAGCGTAGAGGAAAAGCTCAGACAGCTGTATGCTCTACAAAAAGCTGATACAAAAATTGATGAAATTGAAATTCTCAAGGGAGAGCTTCCTATCGAAGTAAGTGATCTCGAAGATGAAATCACCGGCCTCGAAACCAGGCTCAAAAACTTAAACGATACCGTTAAGGATATAGAAAAAGAAGGCCAGAAATTTCTGACCCGCATATCTGAAGGTGAAGCTCTCATCAAGAAATACACAAAACAGCTTGATGACGTGAAAAACAACCGCGAATTCGATGCCTTGTCCAAGGAGCTTGAAATGCAGAAGCTTGAGATCCAGCTGGCAGAAAAAAAAGCCCGCGAGAATCAGGAAAAAGTTAACGCGAAAACAACCGTCATCAAGGAAGTAAAGGAAAAGTATAAATCCAAAAAAGCAAACTTTGACCTGAAAAAGGATGAGTTGAAATCCATTGTTGCCAAGACCGAAAAAGAGGAAAAGGCACTCCGGAAAATTGCACAATCTGCTGAGGCAGTAATTGATGCCCGACTGCTCAATGCCTATCACCGCATCAGGAATAATTACAGGAATGGATTAGCCCTTGTCGCTATTGAAAGGGATTCATGCGGTGGTTGTTTTAACCAGATTCCCCCGCAGATCCAACTGGAAGTATCTCAGCGTAAAAAGATCATCGCATGTGAACACTGCGGACGCATTCTCGTCGACAATGAGATAGCGGGATATACTGTTGAGGCTTAACTAAAACTTCTTCATTCTGTGATTACAGACATCCAGGCACGGATAAAAACACTGGTTTGTGCCTTGATCTTTACTGTCATTACAATCCCTTCTTTCTGCCAGAGCATATACTGGACTGAAGAAGCCAAAACTGCTTATGACTACATCAGCGAACTCCGCATTGATGAAAGCATGTACATCATACGGCTTCAGTCCATCACGCATCCGGAGAACCTGATCTGGCCTTACCTCGAAGATTATGCGTTATTCCTCAGGATCTTTTTACAGGAAGATATCCATGAGATACCTGACTTCCTGGAAAGTTCGTCGCTTCGTGCTGACAGGATCTCTGTCATATCTGATTCCAATCCATTGTCGTTGATGTGCCAGGCACAGATACATCTTCATCAATGTGCTTTGCGGATGCAACAAAGTCAATTTGTATCTGCAGCCACTGATCTCAACCAGGCTTTCAGGATGTTGAAGAAAAATCAAAAATTACATCCTGAAGATTTTGCAAATCTCAGGCTTTATGCTTTGATAAAAATTGCTTTCGGGGCTATTCCTGATCAGTATCGCTGGCTTGTATCTATGGTGACCAGCCTGACCGGATCGATTGATGAAGGCCTGAAAGAGTTGCATATGATCCTGGATAAAAGCACCGCTAACGATAATATTTTTATGCAGGAGACCATATTGTTAACTGCATTAGCTGAAGCCCGTTTGAATAATAAACCTGAAAACGGATTACAGATCCTAAATAAATTTTACGGTAAAATCCCTGTCAACCGCTTTATTCAATATGTAATGGCCAATGTCAATATTGCAGCTGGAAACAATGAAGCTGCGATTAAGATCCTTGTACCGGATTTAGGTGATTCCAAAACCATGAAGATTCCGTTTATGGATTTTATGCTTGGCAGGTGCAAGCTTTGCAAAGGAGATGATGATGCCGATATTTATTTTAAGAACTTTATTTTATTCAACAAAGGAAAGCATTACATCAAGGAAGCTTATCAGAAGTTAGGTTGGTATTCCCTGCTCAGGGGAGATGAGGTGAGCTATGCTGCGAATATGCAACAGATCCTGATGAAAGGGATCTCTACTACTGACCAGGATCAACAGGCGATGAGGGAAGCGGAAACAAAAGAAAAGCCTCATCCTGAATTGTTGAAGTGCAGGTTGTTGTTTGACGGAGGATATTATGACCAGGCTTTATCGCGGCTCACGGATGATTTTTTCAATAGTCTCACGCATCAGACACAGCGTCTTGAATTTTTATACAGGAAAGGAAGAGTTTTGCAGGCAAAGAAATCTTATGCTGAAGCACTGCATTATTATAGTCTGGCTATGAAATTTGGTGAGGAGGATAGACATTATTATGCATGCAGTGCAGCTCTTGAGAGTGGTGTCATTCATGAAACGCTGGGTAGTGACTGGGCTGCTGCGAAGTTTTACAACATGTGCCTTAATATGTCACCGGAGACATATAGTACCAGCCTGCATCAGAAAGCGAGGACGGGGTTAAGCAGGATCGGATTAGAATAAAAAAAGCAGGGAGCAGGGGGCAGGGGGCAAGGATCAATAAGCAATCGGCAAAAAGCAATAGGCAAAAAGCAATAGGCAAAAAAAATCGATGGGTATAAAACCAGGTATTTGAGAAAGTAGCGTGAGGCGGGATTGAACCGCCGACCTTGCGATTATGAATCGCACGCTCTAACCATCTGAGCTACCACGCCAAAAAAGGACTGCAAATATAGATGAATTCTCCTTTTTTGACCCCGGTGGAGAATATAGACTCAAAAGCCAGTCATTCAGTGAATAAACAGCTTTTAATGTAAAAATCTATTCCGCCACTCAATTGGTGGCAAAGGACAGCTGTCAAATCGTTTTCCGAATTTATATCTCCTTCCGGCAAACCACTTGTACACCTGATCGCGGATGAAACCGGGAACGATTAAAAAAACAACTCCGAGGCTGAGGGGAAAACCTAGGTCCTTCAATATGCGGAGGGATGCATTGCTTCTGAGATAAATGTGATCATGTTCAAAAAGGATAATCGTGTCCTCTTTCAGGTAATCCGGAAACAATGGAGTAAGGATTTCTTTAGCGGTTTCACTTTCGAGAGCGGCAAATCTGAATACCTTTTTCTTATCCCATCTAATGATACGCTCCACCCAGGAGTTGCACATGGGACAATTACCGTCATAGAAGACTATTTTCGATGGTTGCTGAGCTGTAGCATAAGGTTGAGCGCGAGCAGGTCGAAGCATTCGATCTTTGATTTTAGATTTTGGTTTTGGACCTTTAGATTTTGTATTATTAAACGATAGAAAACATTTTATGAAACATTAGTTCGTTAATTTAGAAACAAAATAATCCAAAATGAAACGAAAACAAGGATGGTTTTTCCTGATGCTACTTACTATCGTGTTGACCATTGGGGTTCCTTCATGTGGGGGTGAAGATTATGCTGCGGTCCGGGATATCCGACAGGTGATCATCTTTGATCCGGAATTGCATCAACCTTTAATATCGCCGGCATCGACTTCAAGTGATACACTTCTTTTAATCATCTCAACTGAAATAGATTTTTTTTCATACCACGAGGCTTACGTTCCGGGCACCATGTCTGAAGCATGGGCATTCCGACCCGCCAATGCGTGGATGGCAAATGAAATCACAGATATCCGCGTGTTTTGTGATCAGCCAATATATGGACAACCTGCTCATCACAACCTGGCTGATCAATTAACATTCGGGAACGCCTTTGATTTTCAACTTTCTCTTGGAATGTTTTTGGAATCGTTGCCTGATATCCGGGATGATTATGATTTCGCCATCAGAGATTTCCAGATATCCCTGAATACCAAACCGGAAAAGGGGACGTATATATTCACGATAGAGATGGAAGATAATAATGGTCATGTATTTGTGGCGAATACTATTCCTGTTGAATGGCTATGAAAAGAAATTTACTCTTTCTGATTTCATTGTTTACAGGTCTGAGCTTAAATGCGCAGGACAAACGTGCATTTCATCAACCCTTTCAAATAAAAGTGGAGCCTCTGGAATTAGGATATGATTATTCGAGGATTGGCATCGGGATCGAAAAGAAATTTATGGCGCACAGCCTGTGGACCTCATTTCATTATGGTACAAATCTGGATTATTCCCAGGCGCGTGATTCACCTTCCGGGCATTTTGAATATTATGAAGTAGAATTAGGAGCCAAACGAATTCTTTATAGTGATTATGGAGAATATTTCTTCGGCGGGAATGTGGGTTTTGATAAAGGTAAGAGATATGTGGATGATGATGTATATTATGACATCGATGGAAAATTTGCTGTTTTGCTTGAAAACGCTTACAATTATCGAACACGCCTGAGCTTGTTTCTCGAAAATGGGTATGAGTTTTATATCGGAAAACGATTCAGCATTGAGACGTCGGCCGGACTTGGATTGCGGAGTGTTCAGAACTATTATTCCTATGTTACAAACCCATTCCGATTAAATAATATTGAACCTCGCGAATACAGAAAGAAATCGCAACAGAAGTATGTTGGACAATGGATAAAAGTAGCTGTGACGGGTGGATTGAAATTGGGCTGGAGGATCTGAAAATGAAAATTATCCAAATACGTTTTCAAATAATTCCCGCAATAACCTGACTTCAATCACCGAAGCATTTTTTGATTTTTTTTCTAATTGACTTCCTGCTGGAATATAGATTTTTTTGTAACCTAAACGTGTTGCTTCTGCCACACGAAGATCAACCTGCTGAACAGGACGTATTTCTCCAGAAAGACCTACTTCTCCTGCAAAGCAAACATCTCTTGGAACAGGGATATCCTGTAGAGAAGAAACAAGTGCTACTGCCAGCGCGAGATCGATAGCGGGTTCATTCACTTTCAATCCTCCTGCGACATTCAGGAAAACATCCTGGTTTCCGAAAAAGAAACCGCATCGTTTTTCCAATACGGCCAGCATCAAATGCAATCGACGGATATCATATCCCGTGGTAGATCGTTGTGCAGTTCCATACACAGCCGTGCTCACCAAAGCCTGTGTCTCAATCAGGAAAGGCCTGAACCCCTCACATACCAAAGCAATGCACGAACCTGATGTGCCCTGGATGTGATCTGCAGGAATAAGCCATTCGGAAGGATTTTCTACAGGTATCAGTCCCAGTCCTTTCATTTCATAGATGCCGATTTCGCGTGTAGAGCCAAACCTGTTTTTTATACATCTCAATAATCTCAGGTGATATTGCCTGTCACCTTCAAGATGAAGGACGACATCGACGATATGCTCCATCAGTTTGGGTCCTGCGATGTCTCCTTCTTTTGTAATGTGACCTACCATGATGATGGTGACGCCGGTTTGTTTCGCCAGTTGCTGAAGACGATAACTGCATTCTCTTATCTGGCTTACTGTACCAGGAACGGATTCAAGCTCGGGAGAATACATCGTCTGTACTGAATCAATGATCACTACACCGGATTGTATCTCGATGATGGCTTCAATGATTTTATTCAGATCGGTTTCGGCGAGAATATGGCAATTATCTCCTTTGATGTTCAATCGCTGTGCACGCATTTTAATTTGCGATGCGCTTTCTTCACCTGAAATATACAGGATACGTAATGCAGGATTTGCAGCCAATTGAAGACACAGTGTAGATTTCCCTGCACCTGGTTCGCCGGCCATGAGGATCAATGAACCCGGAACAATACCTCCTCCAAGAACGCGCTCTAATTCACTGTCACCGAGGGCAACGCGCATTTCGTTTTCAATATTCAGCTCAGAAAGAAGAACAGGAATGCTTTTCTCTTTATCAACGACGCGGATGCTTTGTGCAGATGTGGTCTGAATGATTTCTTCGGTGAAGGTGTCCCACTCGTTACATTGCGGACATCTTCCCAGCCGGTTAGAGGAAGTGGCTCCGCAGTTGTTACAGACGAATCGGGTTTTGACTTTACTCATTGGTAAGAGAGTAAGAAGGTAAGACAGTAAGACGATAAGCGCATGTTAGGAATATTTCAACGGTTTGGTGCGAAGATAACAAATCGTGAGGCAGGAGACGTCAGGGTGAGGCGTCAGGCGTCAGTTGCGAGATATAGCATTTAGACGAAAATACATTTCGTCGAAATGCGAAATGATTTTTTATTCAAGGCTAGTTCATTCTTCCTGGTACAATAGGCCACCAGGTTTGAGATATAACATTTAGACCAAATTACATTTAGACGAAATGCGAAATGATTTTGTGCTTAGCAAGCTTAATCAATCGTTCTTTAGAATATCCAAATTCGCCACCCTCGTTTTACGCCTCACGAATTCACGTATCTTGTCCTCCATGAATAATTCATTTAATAATGTATGTCTCCACTGATAACGAATGATGCTGTAATCCTGGGAATACTGATCGTCATCCTGGCTATTGTATTTTATACATCGCATTCTGACTGGTTCATTTGGAAAATAGTGTATAAGTATGTGCCGGCCATATTGGTTTGTTATTTTATTCCTGCATTATTAAACTGGCCACTGGGATTAGTCGCCGGTGAAGCTGGTAATTTGTATTTCATAGCAACCAGATTTTTATTACCTGCGAGCTTAATATTATTTTGTTTGGGTGTAGATCTGAAGTCAATTCTTGGATTAGGCCCAAAGGCGTTGATCATGTTTTTTACATCGACGTTTGGGGTCATGTTGGCTGCACCCCTTGCGGTGTTGATTACGCTTGGATTATTTCCAAATCTTGTAACTGTTCCTCCTGATCTTTTGTGGAAAGGGCTTGGTACAATTGCTGCCAGCTGGATAGGTGGCGGAGCAAATCAAACGGCTGTCAGAGAAATATTCCAGGTGCCTGAAGATCTTTTCGGTGCCATGGTAGTCATTGATGTATTAGTGGGGAATCTTTGGCTGGCTGTGCTTTTGTACCTGGTAAAGTATGATGACCGGATCAACCGTTGGTTCAAAGCAGATACAAAAGCTATCACCAGGCTTGAAGAAAAGGTCAGTGCATTCAGATCAAGTATCGAACACGTTCCTTCCACCTCTGATATTTTCGTGTTGATGGGGGTTGCTATAGGAGGTGTGGGTTTGGCACATTTTGGATCTGATAAAATTATTCCATGGCTGAGTCTATATGATACTACTTTCCGGGCCATGCATCTGGAGGCCTTACTGAATGGTTTTTTCTGGATTGTGCTGATTGCTACGACAATAGGAATTCTTCTTTCGTTTACTCCTTTCCGAAAACTTGAAGGAGTAGGAGCTTCGCGTTGGGCTACGTTATTTCTTTACATCATGGTGGCTACAATCGGCATGCAAATGAATCTTGGAGCTATATCCCAACATCTTGGATTGTTTGTGATCGGATTGATATGGATCTTTTTGCATGGTGTGTTATTAGTGGTTGTGGCGAAACTGATCAAGGCTCCTTTTTTCTTTTTGGCTATTGGTTCGCAGGCGAATATTGGTGGCGCGGCTTCGGCACCGGTGCTCGCGAGTGAATTTAATCCGGCATTGGCTCCGGTGGGTGTTCTATTAGCAGTGTTAGGTTTGACTATTGGGACTTATATGGGATTGATATGTGCTTATATGATGCAGGCGGCGTTGGGGCTTTGAGAGAAGAGAGAAAGTGATAGAATGTGGCAATGTGATAATGTGGCAATGTGAATCAGTTGGTTGATTTCATAATGCTTTCCACGTACTGCTATTGAAATGAACCTAATGTTGAATGATTATTGTTTTTGAATAATTTTCTGAATTTATAAAATAAATACCTGATGGCAAATCAACTACATCGATTGTTAGTTGACCGGTATTATTTTCAGTTTTGATCTTTTTTACAATTCGACCATAGACATTTACAAGATTCCATAAAATGGGGGAAGTGCTTTGTGTTGGATAAGTGATATTAATTATTGAGTTTGCAGGATTTGGAAAAGCAGAGAATGAATGATCAGGAATTTCATTTGTGTTGACGATCCTGTCAATGCAAAATAGATCATCCTGAGGCTGATCGTCCGGTTTTGAATTATTGCCTGAAGTCCAAAAGCAAAATTTATCCGGAAGTGATGACTGACTTGTGGCATTGATGTCTCCAAATTTAATCCAAATGGATTCTCCGGCCAGGAGCTCCTGGTTTTGAACATACATATGTTGTGCAGTAGGAGGAGCACAAATCAAAGGTTGATAGGGAAATTCGAATGAAGTATTTACCCAAAAGGAATACACAGGAACGGTACCTGTATTGGTCACTTGTACTGCAAAATTGCCGCCTTTAAATTTGTCAAGATATCCATAATAGCCTCCATAACCTGGATTGTAGGTAGAGTCGTATATGATAGGTTCTTGTTGCTTTATATCAGTGACAGCCAGGCTTGCGTGAAGTGGCATGTCTACGAATTCGTACTGAGGAAAATACCGAAACCAACCTTGTTGTCGTCCGATGTATAAATAATCCGGATTGTAAGTGCTGTTTCGTCCGGAACCATAATTACCAGTGACTCCCATTCCACCAGGATAGCATCTCAATTCCCTGGGCCGCAATCCGGATTCAGGGGACTGGTATTCAGTGACCAAAACACCCGAGGTATCATACAATACAAGTTGATACGAGTTGAATAAATTTCTTTTCAACGTTGCAAGTCCTCCTGTCATGGCCTCTATGTCATAAAATTCAACAGAGTCCAGGATAGTGTGTGGAATTAAATCATCACGGAAGCGAATTACCTCTTTTGCAAGATATTTGTAAGCATAAAAGATCCCATCGCCGGCAGTTTGCAACATACCAATAGAGCCATGGTGTGGTATCAATTCTGACTTAAATAATACATAAGATACTTCACCTTGTAAATAAATTTGTTTGTAATATTTTAATCCATCTTCATCAGTTACAATAATGTCTTCCGTACCAGGAACAAAAATTGTTTCAGTGGAAAAATAAGTTACAAACCCGGTTTGCCAAAGAACTGAACCATCTGCATTTGATATTTTGGAAACTTTTCCTCCCGCAGTCAAAAGGATATTGCTGTCAATGCCAACGCCATAAGCAAACGGATAAAAATGCTCAGGCAAATGAATTAGCCATAAAGAATGACCGACAGAATCAAATTTTTCAAGATACATTGCATTGCCTCCAACGTCGCAGGCACCTCCTCCATAATTCACAAGAAATTGGTCCCCTGGCAACGAGAAAATTTTATTTATTTCAAATCTTTCTTCCCATTGTGGTGGATGAAATGTTACTGTATTCAATTCAAGTCCTGTGCTATCGATGATGCGTAATGTAATTGTGTCTGCATACACACTATCAGGCAATGCCGAATCAAGCGTACCTATTACCCACCGGCCATGAGTCAATCGACAGAAATCGAATACATGTGTATCATATCCTCTTGAAAAAACGGTTTCCAGGTTTTGAGCAAAGCTTTGGCCATCCAGAGATAGAAATATGCAGCTCCATAAGAAAGCCGGAAGCCATCTTATCTGTCTTTTTAGGATAATTCGCTTAGATATCAATCTTTCAATTTTGTAATTGAATCCAATATAACCAGGTAAGAGCGAAATGAAAAATATCCACAACTCCGAAGATGAAAATGTCTATAATTAGGCAAAAAGCCAAATTGCATTCAACCGCGCAGGATCTGTCCTTTTACAATTTTATTTTCTTTGTTCCTACATTTTTACAAATCCTAAATTCCTGAGCCGGGAGTTTTTTAATCGAATGGTTGCATAATAATAACCTGCAGGTAAATCAGAAATATTTATAGCATTGTTCATTCCTGTGAAAATCAATTGACCATTCGTATTAAAGATTTTAATTTCTTCTAAATCACTTTCGTAGCCCATTAATGTTATTTCTTCAGCTGCGGGATTTGGAATAAAATAGATTTTCTCATTGTCGATTTCATTAGTTGAGGTGGTCATCAACCAGCAAACATCCTGATCCGGATCATCATACACAAGCGTTGAATCCCAATACATACATAACATCGTCGAAGTATTCCAACCTTCAGTCCATGGATTGGAATTGGTCATCAACCCATTGATATTCCCAATGTCTTCGATCCAAATCACATGATTTGCATCTGAGTTTTCATCAATTGGATTAATTGCTTCAAGGTAGTAGCGCCTCCTGTAATCATCATTGATCAAATGGATCGTGTCAACTTTATTAACTATAAAATCATGAACAAGATCAACAGTACCAAAATGAAAAGTATCACCTTGCATTAAGTTGAAATCGTAAAGAATTTGTTCACCTTCAGCATGATACATATATATCTTACCACTCTGCTCCCTTAAATATATATTTCTAAGAAGCCACGAAGTAGAATTCTCAGAAAATGTGTTTTTAAGTCTTCTATAAACTTTACCGTCGAGCGTAACAGGATTTGTATCAAATGCATTTTTACGGGTATGCCATCCATTACCTCCAGTATAAGTAGCTTCAGTCCAAATTTTCTCCGGATAATAGTGATGAAGTCCGCTATTCAAACAATACAGATCATCTTCAGGAATAAAATCAGGATGTTGGTTAGGTCCTGATGTCCAAAAACAAAAATTAACAGGAAGAACACGCTGAAGAATAGCATCAAAATCACCAAATTCTACCCAAGTGCTATCTCCCGGGAATAATTTTGGGATTATATACTTACGCTGAGTGGCTGATGCAGGAGAGCACCACCAATAATTAGTCAGGTAATTGAATACCGTGTTAACCCAAAAGGAATCTACAGGTTGATTGCCAGTATTCACGATTTTCAACTTGTAGTTTCCACCTGAAAAGGAATAGAGATATCCATCGTAATCCGGACCAGGAGAATAGAAGGAATCAATGATGATCGAATCTTCTTCGATCATTTCTTTTATGCTTAAACTAAATATTTCATCCGTTTCTTTCAGGTGATAGTCCTTATAAAAATCAAACCATCCTTGCCGTCTTCCCGAATAATACAAATCATCCGGATAGTCTGGAGTGTTAGCTCCGGATGTATACTTTCCCACCAGGGCGAGTCCGTCATCAAATGCCCCGTACAGGCGTGGTTTCACTCCGGGCCAATCAATTTTGATTGAATCCTTCTTCACCCAAAGAGTATCATAAATCAAATATTCCTGAATTATTCCAAATTTATAACTGGCCAAACCTAGTCCATTCGGTTTAGGAAAAAAAGCTGTATTAGCAGGACACGTGAGTATGACTTCTGGTATCAGGTCATCCCGGAATCGAATGATTTCCCTGGTATCTGATTTTAATGCGTAAAATAGACCGTCACCGGCACTCACCATTTGTGTAATGAATCCTGAATTCATCGCTATATCCTGTGATTGATTCAAAATATATTTGATATCCGAGCCAGATGTATGTTTCTTATATATCTTAAGTCCCTCTTCATCTCCAACCAATAAATTGTCGGTGCCCGGCATGATCAATATTGACCTAAAAGGAATGCTGTCTAAATTCGATTCCCAAAGCGTTGTGCCGGTCAGGGATGAGATCGATCGAATCCAGTTACCGTAAATCCACTTATCGTAAAAGCCGATAATATTTCCATCAGGAGTAGTGCCTGAAGTATTAAAAGAAGCATATGTACCTACGTGGAATGACCATAAAACTTTACCTGTTGTATCTAATTTCTGTAAAGCACCCTCGCTTAAATCTGAATCACAATCCCCTCCCACATCCATCACAATAAATTCATCATTTGGCAAAATAAAAAGATCCCTGATCTCATATCTTTCCTCCGTAAATATGAAAGGGACAGGAATTGTCTTTATCTGAACACCAAGAGAATCGGTGATAATAACTGCAAGTGAGATATCTTCCAAAGCATCCGGAAGTGCCAAAGCATCCGGAAGTGGAGATATTTTCACTGCAAAAATCCATTTCCCGTCAGATAATCTGCCAAAATCAAATATCTCAGTGTCAAACTTTTCAGAGATAACTGCGTCGAAATTTTGTGCCTTCAGATTTACATTGATTACAAAGCAGAAAATGAAGTACAGGACAAAGCGATTATAATGCATAACATGGGATATGTTAAAAGCCAGTAGGATTGTTGATAAAGTTAATTCATTTTCATCGAAAGCAATCCGGCCCCCTCCTTCTCCATTCCCTCATTATTAACAGGAAGATCAATTTTAACACCATAAAAAACCGTATTTTTGCACCCTCTAATGAGTGATGAGATCAAACACGAGTGCGGGATCGCACTGATCAGACTCCTTCAACCGTTGCAATACTACCAGGACAAGTATGGTTCATCCCTGCACGGATTGTACAAGCTTCAATTGCTTCTCCAAAAGATGCGGAATCGTGGCCAGGATGGCGCTGGAGTAGTCACCATCAAGCTTGACCCTAAGCCCGGAAGCCGGTACATCAGCAGAAAACGAAGTAATGGACCTCAATATCTAAAAGAAGTCTTCCAGGGCATATTTCACCATTTTGAAGACCTGACCCCTGAACAACTCAGTGATAGTCAATGGCTTAAGGAACACAAACCATACACAGGCGAAGTCCTTATGGGGCATCTCCGGTATGGGACACATGGTGACAATTCTATCGAAACGTGCCATCCCTTTGTGCGGCTCAATAACTGGATCACCAGGAATTTGGTCCTGGCCGGCAATTTCAACCTGACCAACGTGGACGAGCTCTTTGATGAGCTGGTGAAGCTTGGCCAATATCCGAAGGAAAGATCTGACACTGTCACTGTCCTCGAAAAACTGGGTCACTTCCTTGATGCCGAGGTAGAACGGCTCTTCAAATGGTATAAAGGAGATGGATATGACAACCAGCGTATCACGGACCTGATCATCGAGAATATTGACATCCAGCGTGTGCTTCGGAATACCTGCAAGAAGTTTGATGGCGGTTATGTTATGGGAGGTATGATTGGACATGGGGATGCTTTTATTTTCCGCGATCCAAATGGCATACGGCCCTGTTTTTATTTTGCCGATGATGAAATGGTAGCTGCAGCTTCTGAACGACCTGCCTTACAAACAGCATTGAATGTGAGTGCCAAGTATGTCCATGAGCTTGAACCGGGGCATGCATTGATCATAAAAAAAGACGGTCGTTTTGATGTACTCCCGTTTATTCAGAAAAAGGAAAAGAAAAGCTGTTCGTTTGAGCGCATTTATTTTAGCAGGGGCTCGGATAAAGACATTTATGTAGAACGAAAAAATCTTGGACTCAATCTTGTCGCCCCAATTCTTGAAGCTGTCAATTATAATTTTGAAGAAACGGTTTTCACTTACATTCCGAATACTGCTGAAGCTGCATTTTATGGATTGTCTGAGGGACTGCATAATGCCTGCAATCAACAAAAGGCAGATCAGCTCATTGCTTCCGGTGGTAAAATGGATGCTGATGAAATAAATGAGCTCCTCGCAAAACATCCACGTATTGAAAAGCTTGCAAATAAAGATGAAAAGCTAAGAACATTCATCGCCGCATTGGATTCCAGACATGAGATGGTGTCGCATGTGTATGATGTCACGTATGGGATCATACGCAATGACCTCGATACACTTGTGCTGCTTGATGATTCGATTGTGAGAGGTACGACCATGAGGGATTCGATCATCCGGATGATAGCATTAAGGTTAAAGCCAAAACGTATCATCGTAGCCAGCAGCGCACCACAGATCAGGTATCCTGATTGCTATGGTATCGACATGTCAAAGATGGGAGACTTCGTTGCTTTTAAGGCTCTTGTGGAAATCCTTCGCGAACAAGGAAAGGAACAGTTATTACAGGATTGTTATGATCGCTGTAAAGAACAACTTAAGCTTCCCAAAGAGAAAATGATCAATGCGGTGAAAGAGCTTTATGAACATGTATCTGAAAAATGTATTTCCAAAAAAATCGCCCAGATCGTAACCCCTGATGATATTGAAATCGAAGTAGATGTTATATTTCAAACCATTGAAGGACTTCATCAGTCCTGCCCGGATCATACAGGTGACTGGTATTTTTCAGGTGATTATCCGACAGCGGGCGGAAATAAAGTTGTCAACAAAGCATTTGTCAATTTCATGGAAGGAAGGAATGAGAGAGCGTATTGATGAATAATGAATAGCGAATAACGAAGTAAGAAGTAGAAGTAAGAGGTAAGAAGTAAGAAGTAGGAAGTAAGAAGTAAGAAATAAGAAATAAAAAATAAAAAATAAAAAGTAAAAAGTAACAAATAACAAATAACAAATAACGAGTAACAAGTAACAAGTGACGAATAACGAATTTTGTTTCCCTGCCTCATTATCTATCGTTGAGCGTAGCCGAAACGACTTTCGTGAATACTCCTCTGGTCGCTGAGCGGAGTCGAAGCGAAACGGAAACAAAATCCAAAATCTCTTTATGCCCGATATTATCAGATTGCTTCCGGATTCAATTGCTAATCAGATCGCTGCAGGTGAAGTGATACAGCGGCCTGCATCTGTGATCAAGGAATTACTGGATAATGCAGTGGATGCAGGGGCAACAGAAATCAATGTCATCATAAAAGATGCCGGGAAGACGGCGATCCATATCCAGGATAATGGCTCAGGCATGTCACCGACTGATGCACGGATGAGTCTCGAACGACATGCTACTTCCAAGCTGAGAAAAGCAGAAGACCTATTTGACATCCGTACGATGGGATTCAGGGGAGAAGCATTGGCCTCGATTGCTGCTATTTCCCAAATGGAGATAAAGACCCGGAGAGCTGATGATGTAATCGGTACAAGGCTTATCGTTGAAGCATCTGTAGTCACCGCACAGGAAGGATGTCAATGCCCTGTTGGTACATCGATCATCGTGCGAAATCTTTTTTACAATGTTCCTGCCCGCAGAAAATTTTTAAAAAGCGATCCGGTGGAAATGCGTCATATCCTTGATGAATTTCATCGCATAGCGCTTGCTTTTGAAAATGTACAATTTAAATTGTATCACAATGACCAGGAGATATACAATCTCCAGGATGTCACTTTAAGAAACCGGATACTAAGCATTTTCGGAAAACGGATAAATGAATTTTTAGTACCGGTGGAAGAAGACACTAACTATGTCAATTTCAGCGGCTACATCGGGAAGCCGAAGCTTGGGAAAAAATCGAGAGGGGAGCAATTTTTATTTGTCAACAAAAGATTTATCCGAAGCTCTTACCTGCAGCACGCAGTTAAATCTGCGTATGAGGATATTTTACCTGCAGACCAATTTCCATTCTTTGTTTTATTCCTGGATATTAATTCGGATAAGATCGATGTCAATGTCCATCCGACAAAACAAGAAATAAAATTTGAAGATGAGCGCATCATTTACAATTATCTGCGTGTCGCCTGCAGGCATGCATTAGGTAAATACAGTATAACACCGAGTCTTGATTTTGAACAAGAGACAGCCTTTGACCGTGCATCTGGTGAACGAGCAAATCAGAACTCTTCAACAGCAGGCATGTCAAGACTGGAACAGGACCGCTACCAGGAAAAAGAAAACATTAAAAAATGGGGAGCGCTGCTGGAGTCAATAGAAGGATTCTCCATTGAGAAAAGTGATGACCCGGGAGATGTATCGAATGCCTATGGCCCTTTGTTCCAGGGAAGTGAAACCGGAGAAGATCTTTTGTCTCAATCAGCTTCGCCTGTGCAACTTTGGCAACGATATATTCTGTTGCCCGGTCTGTCCGATTTAGTGATCATAGATCAGCGTGCTGCTCATGAAAGAGTGATCTTTGAATCGATGATGAAAGACCTGGCGATGCACAGTCCTGCCATTCAAAAATTATTGTGGCCGGAGACAATACAAAGTCATGCGGCAGATGCATTACTGCTAAACGAGCTCATACCACATCTTCAATATCTTGGTTTCGACATTGCTGAATTCGGGCATGGCAGTTTTATAGTCCATGGTATTCCGGCTATTATCACTGATCTGATATCACCACAGCAAGCGATCGATGACATCCTGGACCGGTTCAAAGCGGGACATGATACACCTGATATGAAGCCGGTTGAAAAGATCGCATTTGCACTCGCATCCAATCTGAGCCGGAAACGTGGAGATGCCATGACATTGGAAGAAATGCAAATCCTGATCGAGGACCTGATGGCTTCTGAAAATCCATATACCAGTCCTTCCGGAAGAAAGACGTTTATTACCATTCCGAAAGATGAAATGTCAAGGCGATTTCAATCTTAACCTAAACGCACTTTACGACTATGATGCCCATTACACCGATTGTAAAGAACCTGTTGATCATCAATGTAATTGTGTTTATTGCCATCAAATTATTGCCTCCGGGCTGGGGTGATATGCTGACATTTTATTCACCAGTAGCAGATCCTGATTTTTTATTGGTATTGCAGCGGGATCGCCCGGATTTGGTTTCCTTTTTCAACGAGCATTATGGACTTTTCCGTCCGTTTCAGATCATATCGTACATGTTTACACATGCTGATGTGGGCCATATTTTTTTCAACATGCTCAGTCTTTATTTTATGGGACCTTCTGTCGAAATTGCCCTGGGGCCAAAGCGTTTTTTAGGATTGTATATGATCTCCGGATTGGTAGCTCTCGCAGCACACTTCCTGGTATATTATTTTCCTTACCTGATAGGACATTCGGAAGTGATGCCGTTTTTTGCGGTACTGGGTGCCTCCGGAGCCGTATTTGGAGTTGTGATTGCTTTTGCCACTTTATACCCTGACCGCGAGCTAATGCTCCTCTTTCCTCCCATCCCGATAAAGGCCTGGATCATGGCTTTAATCCTGGTAGGGATCGGTTTATACCAGGGCCTGACAGGTTCAGGAGGGAATGTTGCTCATTTTGCTCACTTAGGAGGAGCTCTGGCCGGCTATATTCTGGCCAGGCACTGGAAGCATGGAGGCCGGTTTCTAAAATAGCAGGGAGCAGGGGCAAAAGGCAAAAGGCAAAAGGCAAAAAGCAAAAGGCAAAAAGCAAAAGGCAAAATGCTTGAGTCAATTAGCGATGCTTAGATCTGCTTTTCTCCTATAGTTTTTAATTCCCGACGTACTGGAATTACAAGAAAACTACGTTCTATAAGGGAGGACTTTCCAATACCCTTTGCTTTTTGCCTATTGCTTTTTACCTTTTACTTTTTACTTTTTACCCTTTACTTTTTGCCTATTGCTCATTGCCTATTGCTTTTCATTCATATCAGTTACTTTTGATAAAGTGTTCCGCTCCATTCTAAACGACGTACGATTTCAGTTTCAATCCGGTAATACGATTACCAGGCTGATCATCGTAAACGTTGTTTTATTCCTGATCATCATCTTATTTAAGGGTATCCTTCTGCTGACAACCCCTTTTGGCCAGCATGAAGGGCAATTTATGAAGGTGGTGGAATATCTTTTTCTTTCGCAGGATGTGCTATGGGATGCAAAACATCCTTGGACTGTATTAACCCACATGTTTACGCACATTTCCTTTTTTCATATGCTTTTCAATATGCTGGTGCTGTATTGGTTTGGAAGAATAGCGGGTGATCTGCTGGGTGACCATAGGATGCTTCCGCTTTATATTTTTTCAGGGCTTGCCGGTGCATTGATTTACCTTATCGCCTCGCCATTGTTATATACCGGTAGTAACATGCATGGGGCGTCCGGAGCGATCATGGGGATCGTAGCTGCGGCAGGCATGACTGCGCCTGACTACCAGATGCGACTCATGTTTTTTGGTGATGTACGTTTGAAATATATTGTCTTTGGCCTGCTCATCATTTATTTTATCAGCCTTGTAAACCTGGATAATGCAGGCGGGCAGATGGCACATTTCGGTGGAGCCGGATTTGGTTTTTTCTATGTACATATGCTGAGACAGGGACATGACCTCACCGCTGGTTTCAGGCGAATTTTATTCTTTCTTCGAAAACCACCTTACAAGCCCGCTCCTACGGCCAAACATAAAGTCATCATGGAGGTCCGCCAACGCAGCGGATCACGACAAAGAGAAATTCATCCACCTCCTGAGCGCACCTATATAGGTGACCAGGAGCGTCTCGACTCTATCCTTGACAAGATTAAAAAATCCGGATTCGATAGTCTCGAAGAAGATGAAAAACAATTCCTTCATGACGCGAGCCAAAAGTAATCCAAAGGCCGGTCGACTGAAAAAGTGGATGCTCCTGATCAACTTTTCCTTTATCATCCTTCTCCTACTCACTTACGCTACACCTTACATGTCCGTAAAAACATGGGGATGGTTATCACTACTTGCACTCGCCTACCCATTCATACTGCTGGCCAATGGAATTTTTGCAACCGGATGGATCCTTGTTCGCAGTTGGTTTGCTGTATTTTCAATTATTGCAATCCTTGCGGGTGCGGGTATTCATAGCAGGTATATACAGATCCTTCCTTCCCCCGGTAAAAAATCTTTGTGTAAAGAGTCTATAAGGATCCTCACGTATAACATGCGTGGGCTTTCCATGATTTATGTCCGGCAGGATGCAGGCATACAAGCCAAGATTGATTCTTTATACAATGTCCTTACCGACCTTAAGGAATATCCGGATATCATTTGTCTGCAGGAAGCGATAAAAGGAGATCTCATCGGAAAGCGATTTGGTTTGAATTACAGCGTACACGCACCCAAATCTTCACTTTGGTTATTGTCCCGTTACCAGATATTGAAGAATGGACAGATCGAAGGAGCTGAAGAAAGTCCAAGCACCATGTGGGCTGATATCAAAACACCCCAGGGTATAGTACGGGTTTATAATATGCATCTTGTATCTAACCGCGTGACAAATACTACGGAAGAACTCATCCAGGATATGGATCTTAAAAATGAGAATACGTGGAATAATATCCGGTTTATCGTAAGCAGGTATAAATCCACTACCCAGAAACGGGCCAAAGAAGCATCAGCGATCAGGGCCCATATGGCATCTTGTAAATATCCCGTCATCCTGGCCGGAGATGGAAATGATACACCGCTGTCGCATACATATAATGTGCTGAAAAAAGGCCTGAAAGACAGCTTTGAGGAAAGAGGGCTTGGCCTGAGCACGACATATGAGAGCAGGTTGCCCTTATTGCGTATAGATTATGTCCTGGGCAGCCCCGGTATAAGTTTCAAAGACCATTACACCCATCACATCAGGTATAGTGATCATTTCCCTGTCAGTGCCGGCATATGTATCCAATCCAAAACCGGATCCTGATCTCATCATTCTAATAGCTTATTTTTGCCGTCATGAGTTTGAAGATTAATAATAGTGTCAGTGGTCAGAAAGAAACCTTTATACCGATCGTTGAAGGCCATGCAGGCATGTATGTCTGCGGTCCTACCGTGTACAGCGATGTCCATATTGGAAATTGCAGGACATTCGTAAGCTTTGATATGATCTACAGGTACCTTCTTCACCTGGGGTACAAGGTCAGGTATGTGCGGAATATTACGGACGTAGGACACCTCGAAGGCGATGTCGATACCGGTGCAGAAGATAAGATCAGCAAGAAAGCCAGGCTGGAACAACTGGAGCCCATGGAAGTGGTGCAACGGTATACGAATGGGTTTCATCATGTAATGAGGCTTTTCAATACGCTTGATCCGAGCATTGAACCACGCGCTACCGGCCATATCCTTGAACAGATCGAATTAGTGCAGAAGATCATTGATAAAGGATATGCGTATGAGGTGGATGGAAGCGTTTATTTCGACACCGTTAAACTGATCCGCGAGGCAGATGTGTATGGAAAATTATCCGGGAGAAAAGTAGAAGAGCTATTGGTGGAAACAAGAGAGCTAAAGAAGCAGGATGAAAAACGACATCCTGCAGATTTTGCCATCTGGATTAAGGCAGAAGAGAACCATTTGCTTCGATGGAATGCTCCGTGGTCAGAAGGATTTCCGGGATGGCATCTTGAATGTTCGGTGATGAGCACTAAATATTTAGGTGAAAGATTTGATATTCATGGCGGAGGAAACGATCTTAAATTTCCCCATCATGAAAATGAGATCGCACAACATTATGGTGCCTGCGGAAATACTCCTGCCAATTACTGGATACACACGAACATGCTTTTGATGAACGGCAGGAAGATGTCGAAGAGCGAAGGAAATTATATCACCCCTGAACAATTATTTACCGGTGATAGCGAACATATCTCGAAAGCCTATTCACCGATGGCGGTAAAATTTTTCTTTTTACAGGCACATTATGGCAGCACACTGGATCTGAATGATGCATCGCTTAGCGGTGCAGAGAAAGGTTACAAAAGATTGCTTGATGCGTATCAGACATTAAGCCAGCTTACTTCTGAAATACCCGTAAGTGATAAGCCGTTAGCAGTTGAACTTGAGGACGGAGTAAGGGCTGCATTCGAAGAAATGGATGATGACTTCAACGTACCAAAATCGTTGGCGAGACTTTTTGAGCTTTGTTCTACGATCAATAAAATGGCAGATGGACAGCTCAATGTTGATGATGCTGGTCAGCAAAGTCTTGATGTAGCGAAGAAAGGTTTTAAAAATTTATTGTTTGACATCTATGGGCTTTCGGATGAATCTGCTTCAGCTACGGATGATCATATGAATCAATTGGATGGCCTCATGAAACTTGTGATCGATATGCGACAGCAGGCCAGACAAAATAAAGATTGGTCAACATCAGATAAGATCAGGGATACACTTGCTGCTATTGATATTGAATTGAAAGATGGGAAGGAAGGAACGAAGTGGGTGATAGGTAAGTCGTGAGTCGTGAGACGTGAGTAGTGAGTAGTGAGTAGTGAGTATAATTTGCGTTAATCAGCGAAATTTGCGGCAAAAATAGTTAAGAGCAGCGGGATCGTATTTACTAAAATTAGTTAACAGAAAATAATAGGCAATAAGCAATTTGGTAAAAAAATAGACAACGACTATCACTATGGTCTATGGTCTATGGTCTATCGTCAATAAACAAAAAAACTTACAAACCTCATAAACCTAATAAACCAAATAAACCAAATAAACCAAATAAATCAAATAAATCAAATTGAAAAGAACAACTAAATATTTATACTTCGCCATCATCATATGTATTGGATCACTATTTTTTTCCTGTAAAAATGATACACAGGTTAGTACCGATGCGACGAAGGATGGTACTGCGAATCATGCACCGATAAAAGTCCCAATTTTTTCAAGGGATACTGCTTTTGCATTAGTTGCTAAACAGGTGGCTTTTGGTCCCCGTATTCCGGGAACGGATGCACATCAGGCTACAAGAAAATGGCTGGTACAAAAATTAAAAAGTTATGGAGCCAGTGTGAATGAGCAGTCTTTCAAGGCGAACACGGTTCCTCTGGGTGAAGTCAGATCTGTCAATATCATTGGTTCGTTTAATCCTACCTATGCACGTCGCGTGATCCTGGCTGCGCACTGGGATACCCGATATACAGCAGATGAAGATGATGAACGTGCGACAGAAAAATTTGATGGTGCAGATGATGGTGGCAGTGGTGTAGCCATTCTATTGGAATTGGCCCGACTGATAAAAGACAACCCGGTTTCACTTGGTGTAGACATTATATTCTTTGATGCAGAAGACCAGGGAGCCTCTGATGGCAAAGAAGATACATGGTGCCTGGGTTCACAATATTGGTCACTGCATCCACACGTGAAAGGATACCGGGCTGAGTATGGAATCCTGCTTGATATGGTGGGAGCGAAGGGAGCTACATTTCTCAAGGAAGACCTGACAAATGTATTTGTGCCAGAAAAAGTAAGAAAAATTCATTCCATCTATGACCGGCTTTGGGCACAGGCAAAAGGTATGGGCCAGAGCGCATACTTCCTCGACATCAAGGGTAAGCCTTTGATTGATGATCATTATTATGTCAATCTCAATACGGGCATACCGATGGCTGATGTCATCAATAAATCTGTGGATAGCGCGAAAGGATTTGGAAAACACTGGCATACGCATGATGACAACATGAGCATCATAGATCCGAAGACCCTGGGTGCCGTAGGGCAAGTGGTCACCGCATTTTTATATAATTCATCCAGGGCTCCTTTGTAAGCCTGCCATAACCTATCCCTCTCGATTTATTACCTTCGGCTTCTGATCAAATTTCAGGGTTATTATGAAATTCGAAACCCTTGCCATTCGTTTGCAGACATCTCTTACACAACAAAGAGAGCATAGCACACCTTTGTTCCCTACATCCAGTTTTGTATTTGATGATGCTGAACAAATGCGGGCCATATTTGCCGACGAACAAACCGGGAATATGTACAGCCGTTTTACAAATCCGAATTGCAAAGAGCTTGAAGATAAAATGGCAGCTTTGGAGAATACTGAAGATGCTGTTTCTGCTTCATCCGGTATGGCCGCCATCTTTGCTTCATTCATGACATTCCTCAAAGCCGGTGATCACCTGATATCTTCGCGTGGAGTTTTTGGTTCTACACACACGATCTTTACACAATTCTTTCCCAACTGGAATATTGATGTAACCCTTGTAGATCCGGTGGATGAAGACACATGGGAAAGCGCATTAAAACCCAACACAAAAATGTTCTTTATCGAGACCCCGTCCAATCCCGGTCTTGATATCATAGATCTGGCTGCGGCAAAATCTTTTTGCGAAAGAAATGGACTGCTGATGAATGTTGACAATTGTTTTGCCACACCTTACCTGCAACAGCCAGCCAGTTTTGGTGCAGACCTGATCACACACAGTGCAACAAAATATATTGACGGACAGGGAAGAGTTTTGGGAGGCATCGTTGCAGGCAAGCATGATTTAATTGCGCAGGTAAAAAAACTTTGCCGAAGCACAGGTCCTGCACTTTCACCTTTCAATGCCTGGATCTTATCAAAGAGCCTTGAAACCCTGGCGGTAAGAATGGATCGACATTGTGATAATGCAGAAAAATTAGCGGATGTTCTGGTTCACCATCCACAAGTTTCAAATGTTACATATCCGTTTTTAAGTAATCATCTTTCATATGAAGTTGCGAAGCGACAAATGAAACGAGGTGGTGGTCTTGTCACTTTTGAAATAAAAGGAGGACTTGAACAAGGCCGGCGGTTTTTAGATGCTTTGCAGATGTTATCCCTCACAGCCAATCTTGGTGATACCCGAAGCATAGCTACACATCCAGCATCTACAACACATGCAAGGTTAACTCCGGAAGCTCGGGCTGAAACGGGAATTACAGATGGCCTGATACGTATATCCGCAGGACTTGAACATATAGATGACATCATCGCTGATATTGATCATGCATTAATAACCAGCACATGACAAATCATGATCAGGATTATAAGATACCAGTTGCTATTCCGGGTCTTCAGATTTACAGGGACAATCAACCTTTCAAACTGGATTTAGGGAGTACACTTTGGAATGGCATTACCATCGCATACAATACATATGGCCAGCTCAATGATGAAAAAAATAATGTCATCTGGGTTTGTCATGCCCTGACTGCAAATAGTAATGTTGCGGATTGGTGGGAAGGATTATTTGGAGAAAATAAGCTGCTCGACCCTTCGAAATATTTTATCGTCTGTGCTAATATTCTTGGATCGTGTTATGGCACTACAGGTCCGAGGAGCATTGATATTTCCGAGGGTGAACCGTTTGGGATGACATGGCCTATCATCTCTGTTCGGGATTGGGTGCATGCACATGAGAGATTACGGATCCATCTCGGCATTGAAGAGATCAGCTTGTGTATCGGTGGATCTTGTGGCGGACACCAGGTGTTGGAGTTTGCATACCTGATACCGGACCGGATAAAACATTTGGGCTTGCTGGTGACGAGTGCACGCGAGACAGCATGGGTGATAGCCGGACATGAAGCGCAGCGTTTGGCCATGCAGGCAGATCCTACACTTGAAGGAAATGATGATCATTCTGGCCTGGATGGAATGCGTGCTGCACGGGGAATGGCTTTGTTAGGCTATCGTACAATCCAGTCTTTCAACAATGCACAGACAGATGATGATGAAGTGGTAGATGATCATAAGGCAACAACCTATATCAGGCACCAGGGAGAAAAGCTGGTGAATAGATTTTATGCACATTGTTACTGGAGCCTTACAAAATCTTTGGACACACATCATATCGGGAGAGGGCGTGGCACTATTCCGGAGGTGCTTCGTTCGCTGAAAATGAAAGCGACTATTATAGGAATTGATTCGGATCGATTGATCCCGGTAGCAGAACAGGAATTGCTTGCGGCTCATTTGCCTGTTTCAAAACTTTATGTTCTTCAATCCCTGTATGGGCATGATGGTTTTTTGATGGAGACGGAGAAGATCCTTGAGATTTTTCGAAACGAGTTTTGATTTCCCTTCACATCAGGTTTTTATTCACCCCCTTCTGGGTTGTAAAAAAACAAACATTCTTAATCCCCCGGGTTGCAACCCGGGGCTAATAATATGTGATCCTTTCAGGATCATCATTTTAATTAATGCATATCCAATTTTTCACCCACAGACATTAATTTGATCCTTTCAAGATCATGGTGAAATATTATTTTAAGAAGTCCGAAGGACTTCAATATAAATGGCTGTGGGTGAAACCCATGGAGATTTGTGTATGAGCTGAAGTTCAACCCTGAAAGGCATACGCGTCAACTTAAGAAATTCATATACATTTTTTCAAAATGGTTCAGTCGGTCTTTTCGTCTGTCGTAACAACAGTAATAAGCAATCAAAGGAATAGCTTTTCGGAAATCGGGGTTCAATATGAGTTGCAGTTGAGTACCGAGATAATCGGCAAATCGCATTGGGCTCAAAAAAGATTTATAACGCCGCCAAATCTCCTTAGCGCACATGTTGAAACATGGAACATAGAAAAGTACAAACCAGGTCAGGATTAGTAAAAGAATTATTTCGGGCTTGACTGGATTTCTACCATGACAATGTTTAAAAAAAATATTGAGGTTGAACTTACTTTTCCAGCACTTAAAGATCATCTCAATATGCCATCTCAAATTGTAAGCTTTATAAACAGATTGTACGTCCCAAATATTATTTTTCACATTCGTGACAAACAAATTCCAAGACATCAAATAGAATGCTTTATCCGTTACAGGACAATTTTTATGTCTTTGGGCTTTTGACATTCGGCGTCTTTTTTGGGTCTGTTCATCAGTAAGCTTAATAGCCACAAAACGTACCGGAATGCGATATTTATCGCCAAGCAGAACATGCATATCTACATGATGTATTCCTTGTGTATCTTTCTTTTTTAGAAAAGTAACCAAATCGATAGTCTGCTGTGTTTCAATGTTTATAACGTTCGTAGACAGATTCAATCGGGATAGAAAATAAGCGCCTCTTGCAATGATTTTCTTAAATGTTGGAATTGCCCAATATCCAAGGTCACGGATGATCAATTCATTTTTTTGCAGGTTATTCAAAATATCATTAGCAAAGCTCTTGTCGTTTTGACAATAACTTTGTAAGGCTATTGCTTCATAATTATAATGCTTCAATTCAATTCGCAGTTGTAACCGACCTGAAGCTATTCTCCCATGTGGCAAACGTGCCCCAGGAAAGAAGTCGAACAATGCTGCCGGCAATTTAAAACACGTACTATCCTCAATGATCACCCGTTGAAAAGACATGAGAATATCATTGACTTTAAAGTTTAATCTCTGTTGTACTTTGGCTAAAAGTGCCCTTTGAAATAAGGCATGAAAGAAAGGCTCCTGTCGAAAATCCAATTTCTTTGCAATAGCCTGAAAAGAAATTAAAGAGCCACTCATTTGAGAGATATTATTAGCCCATAATCGCAAACTAAATCTGCCACAAAACATCATTTGAAAAAAGGCAGTTAATAAGAAATCAGGGTTGATTTTACGTGCTTGACGGATAGTAAAACCGGTTTCATGAGCTAGGCAGTTTACCTGTAGATTATCCAGAATTGTTTTAAGTTTGGAAGGATTCTTCGGAATCATAACGAAGCTGTTTAGTCAGGAATATTTAGATACAATCCTAAGCTAAGCAGCTTTTTATATATTACAAAACACTATATACTAAATCCTTAAGTTGACGCGTATGCCTGAAAGGGTTGAATAAAAATCTTCCTCTTACAAATAAATCTGTCGAAAAGATGAATGTTGTTACTCCAGCGAAATTCTGACTGTGATACCTCCCTCAGTCGTAACTACTTTATATGAGTTGCTGACATATGGCTCCTGCTTTCTGAAGTCAACAAAGAATCTAAGATTTACATTCTTATTGATGTCATAGCGGATGGCAGGCGATATTGTGATATCTTTTGAACCTCTTGTAAACTGTGCAGTGGTTTCCCTGTCTAAAAAGTGATTGAGTGTAAGATTATCTGAGAAGGAGAGATCAAACAGGATATCCAGGTCATTTCCTTTTTTCGCATTTGACTTGTCTTCATCTTTCTTGCTGCTTGCTTTTTTCTTATTGGCTGCACTGTTGAAACCGGGAAGAAATCCGATACGCACATTTTTCATTTTCCAGTCAAAGCCAAAGTCAAGCGTAGTAGATCTTGTCTCTGCAAGCTCATAGGATATGAAGCCCATCGCCAGTCCTCTTTTCTTTGTATAGGAGAAGCTGATATTCATGTCATTCTTTGTCTTGACATCGATGCCGATCAGTGGAGAAAATGATTCCTCTATGACAATGGATGGCAATAAAAACCTGGAATAATAATTATGCTTGATAGGATCCAGGTTACGGTCATTCTGCGCTCCTACAAATACGGTATCGACAGTATACTCCGTATAGTTAAGTTGCGATTCAAATGAATTTACACTGAGTGTATTTTTGTAACCATGTGAAATCCTAACATTGCTGAAGATATCTTTCAGGAATGGAAGCTTGCTCAGTCCATTGTAGTTGACTGTCCAGTTTGGTCTTGGTATCCATTTGAACATATCTGTGAGTTCAAAATTCTCAGGATCCTTATTCGTATACGCGGCGAGGAATGCAGGCACGAGAACATCCTGCTGTTGCCTTCCAAATCCCTGAGCATAATCCGGTCCATCCAGGTCATGTTCGCCCATTCCTCTTTGCTTTGAAATAATTTTCCTGTTCTCTTCAAATTTGTGAAAGAGATCAGCTAATTGAATGGAATCGTCCTGGAACAAGGTCGGAATAGAAAGATAGGATATGGTAAAGCTGCCTATTTCCCGTGGTGATCTTCTCCCTATGTCATCAATCGTATTTGTGCCTTTCGTGTATGTCTTGAAGAATTCAGAAAAATTGTTGGTGAGATTGCGGCTGACATCGATATCAGCTTTGAAATCGGTGAATGGTTCTAATGTCAGCTTTCCATCCAGGCTTTTCATGCTGGACTGGAGAACAGGTGCATTTTGAAATGCATTGGTTGTAATCCATGAATTGTCCCGCGCTTTTGCAAGCCAGTCACCGGTATCATTGTAGGCACTCCTGTTTATCTTTGGCTGGAACCCACCGATGAAATCCCATCCGGGAGCACCGAAGCCACTACTCATACCCAGCAACCTTGAATGAGGTGTAAATCCTGGAATCAGGGTGCTTACAGTTTCACCATAGTTGACTCTCAGCTTTCTTACAGACATGATTGGCCTCAGGATAGCTTTGAGAACCGGGTTGACATCTTTCGAAACTTTTTTGGTGTCTTTCGGATCTTTCTTATTGGCTTTCTTCTTTTCCTTTCGTTCCTCTTTTTTCTTTTCTCTTAGTTCCTTCTTAGTGAGCTTGACAGGTTCAATTACATTACCTGTAGAATCCATGGTGACAGTTGGAACAGTCGGTTCCGCGGTATCTCTCTTATTCCCCGTATTCTTTTTATCGTTTTTATCTTTTTTGGCGCTCGGTTCTTTCTTAGGTTCTGCGACAACAGAGGGCTTCGTGGGTACTCGGCCTCCACGATTGGCTGAAGTGCCTCCGGGCTTATTAATTTTAGCGAGCAGCGGTATCTTTCCATACAGCTTGGTAAAATCAAGATCAACTGAAATCTGGCGGGTCTGTCCATTTTGAATCACATTCCCCAGCGTATCCGTATTGATTGAAGCTGCCTTCCAGCCATAGGTTGCATCTACACTGAGATCTGTCTTGATCCAGTCAAGAAATGGAAAATTCTTAAAAGGCAATGCGTAGGTTAATCGCATATTGTGCGCATAATCTTTTGTGCGCCCGAATTTTTTGATGTTGCTCCAGATGGAATCATTTCTCACTTTCGCAGGAGTCCTCACCAAAGGAAACCTGCTGACGTATTCATCAGGTTCATCAATGACGGCATCATTGATCGCATTAAATGTAAATTTTATTGCTTTTGTAAAATCCCAACGCAATGTGTAGCTACGCTCCCATGTAAATCTTTTATCAAACCATGTTTTGTATCCCGGTTCTGAAAATCGATAAGACCGCTCACCAAATTTCCTGTCGAGCACAGTACCAAATGTAAAGCTGCTGGGTATCGGATTGAAATTGAGCTCGGTCAGCCACATCAGCCATTTACTCTTCGATAAATTCTTCAGGGGCTGAATAGGCTTGCTGGCTATCGTATATGTATAGTCTATAGATCCCCTGTGCTGGTTGAGCTGATCCAGTTCAACGACTTCATTGTGAATAGTGGATTTTGAAAAAGCATAGCTTGTTGTAAAATTTGATATGTCCCATGGCATCGACGGACCTTCGCCGGTCTTGTCTTTCCTGACATTTGTAAAGCTGATCTGGCTGAGCGAACTGAAATCCTGTGACACTTCCTTCACACTGTCCCTGACATGATCATCATCGATGCTTCTTAATTTTTCTTTTAACAGCAGATCAAGATCCAGAGCATCATATTTCGGTTTGTGGATCGTCTGGCTGTATTGATAGTAGAATGGGATCTGGATCTTGGAGTTTGTGCCAAAGAATTTTCCAAGTTGAAGGTTCGTTGAAAAATCCATTTGTGTTATGGCTTCTTTCGAACGGTCATCAAGCTTTTGATCGATCGCTCCCCACCCAATGCTGGAATACGTACCTGAAAGACCAACGCTTCCAAAGTCTGCGAGATCTGCATCCAGTCTTGCAAGACCGGCTACACCACCTTTTTCTTCAAGACCTACAAGACGCAATTCATTAACCCAAACCTCTCCACTGAATGGACCTATCAGCTCATCGTCCGGATTTCGCAAACCGATAAGGACATTGCGTACATATCCCAGTGTAGGATTTCCTTTGATGCGGAATGTTCTTTCTACAGTGACGCCATTGATCACTACCTGGACTGGCTTTTCATATACCTCATTCAACGGAACACCGACAGCATTTCGCTCTATCTTTAAATTCGTGAAGTCTTCGAGTGAAAAGTTTACTTCATTTTCACCACGCCATAATTCCCTTTTGTAATCTTCATTGGTGAGATCCGGATTTTTGGATTCTACAAGCGGCACTTCATACTCATAATAATTATTGTCAAAGTCAGATCCAAAACGTAAAAACAATGTCACGGCGCCATCAGGAACCTGCTGTGGTGGGTTAAACCGATCTGCCTCTTCAGCATGCACAAACATCTGTACATTCTTGAATACCCGAAGATCCAGGTCAAGACTTTTATATACTCTCAGATCACAATTCTCACTCAGGCTATCATATTTCAATGACAATGACTGTTCATTCTGAAATACATCCTGGAAAGTGCTGCTGGTGATACGCTCCCGTTGAATACCCAGTGGGATATCATACCCAAAAGGCAAGCGGTCAGAATGCTCTTCAATATTGACCGCATCCACGACAAGATTGCCTGGACAATTTTGGCCTGATGTCCTCCTGGTCAGTGTTCTCCATTGATTTCTTACGAGGTCAAGAGTTGCAAAACGCAATGTGGTCTTCTGTGTAAACTGAGTCATCAGTAACCGCATAAAACGAATGGACCTGAAATCTGAAATGCCATTGACCGCCCTGTCATACTCCTTCAAGGGAACTTTGAATCGATACCATGTACCGTTTGCAGTACTGACCACATCGGTAATCAAAGGATTGGTCCTGTCCAGGTGACCCAACTCTGTTGAACCTGCAGGATCTTTTTTGAGATCAATCACATATTCATAATAGGATTCATTTTCACTCAGACTATTATCCCCATTGACATCTTCAGAATCGGGAATATTTGTCGAAGCATTTATCCTGTTGGCGCCCGCATTTGGCGGAGGAGAATTCCTTTCCGTTCCATTAAATCTTTTATAACGGGTAAAGATGTCTGTGCCCGGAGGATATACTTCGTCATCGAGGAAATACTCGAAGTTATCATTGCTGGGATCACGCAGGGCCATCTCGAGACATTGTGCGGGTACACCCAAATTGCCCAAAGCTGAGAGGTACTGTTGGTAATAAGTAGCTTCTGCTGTATCACTAAGCCCGTCTAATCCTACGTCTTGTATTTCCCGCGCTCCTGGCTCATTTGAAAATGCGTTGACCGTCGCAGGGATGCGAGGTACTCGACCCCATTCGGTTAAATCAACTATCTCACCTTTTGCGAGAGGTAATCCATGTTCAAAAAATTTCCGGCTATCGCGCAGAATATCTTCCGAAACATTTCCCAGCTGAAGAACAACCTTTCCATCAGAACCCATATCATCAAGGATGTAAGGATCCAGCATCCAGAATTCAACTGCTTCAACATTTGCCTGTTCAAAATTTACCTGGTTAAGACTGCGCATGATCCCACCCCATCTTGAGTATGGATCAATTAGCTTGCAGGATGAAGGATCAATTCCCTTGATATTGTACTGCGCGTCGCCATCGGTAACGAAATTATAAGGCCCTCTTTCATCAGGGATATATGTGATATCAAATGTCCTGAAATCATTCAGTCCAAAACGAGGTGTTCTGTTGTTGAAGATTTCATTTTGACTTACCGCTCTGGTATACGGGTTACTATCGGAACCCGGGGCGTTGTTACGTGCACCCTGATCGATCCTGTACCAGTTGATATGCGCCCGGTTCATTCCATACCTTAAGTCATTAATTTCTGCCGCTTCCGGAAATGTCAGATCTCCCAAGCCATCACGACCTGGCAGAAATTCTTTCTGAGGTGTCGAAGCAAGGATCCATGCTGTAGTAGGCGTACGCAAATCAGTATTACTGGTCGTGCCTTCGAAGTCATCGAGATAAACCACACCTTCATTATCACCTTTGCTCTTGTCGATAGCACGTGAGTGACTGGGCTTCAATGCAGCCACTTCCGCCGCAAATGTCACATTCGAAGCTGCGCTGGTATTGATGAAAGGAATTTTATCTACAAGCTTGGTTATCCACGGAGCTTCATTGCTGTAATTAAAATCAAGACCATAGATAGTGTTGTTGATCGGATCATCACCGATATTTACTTTCTGCGTATAAGGCCTTTCAAAAAGGTGCATATACGTCGCCCCAAAGCTTACATGCTTGTTGAGTTCATAATCTGCACGAAGCCCAAGCATCGTTTTCTTATTAAAGCTGAATAAAGCGTTGTCTTCAAAAGAAACATTGATCGGTGTGCCGGGCTGAAGAAATGCCTGGTTGAGGATCTTGATCCTTCCGATGTTATAATCGATGATATAATCTTCATTTTCTCTCAGGACCTGCCCGCCCGCAGTAACTCTTACTGAACCCGGAGGAATATTAAATGCGCCCAGTGAAATATCGGATGAGGTGCTTGTCTTAGCTTTTCCTTTTAATGTAAAACGGTTTAGTTCAGGATATTCTCTTGCTTTGACGATGGTGCTATCATAGAGCTGTTGATACACGAATGTATCAGCCACCCCGCCCGCTGCAACAATTTTATTTCTTAATGTTGTACCAAAAGGTTCCAGCACTGGGAACATCACAATACCCAGAGATGGTGTGATCGTAACACCTTCCACAAAATCAAATCTTCCGTCAGGCTGAGGATCCCCTGTCACATTGAGATTATCCAGATTAAAAATGGTCAGCAATGGCTGATTATCCAATTTTGCAGCATCAGGCAGAAAACGTTTGAACCCTTTACCTGGATCTTCATAAAAAACATCAAGCTCGAACTCATCCTTGTTGAGATCACCGCCACCGATCCGGTAAACGTTTTTCATCATCAGGTCCCAGATCGGAAGATCTACCCGCTGATTAGTACCTTTCAATAATTTGACAAACAAAACTTTTTGCTCACCGAGCGTATCTGTATTTTCTGCATCCTGCGAAAGCTCACCGACCTGGTACACCTTTCCATTATACGTGTATTCATAGGCTACACCGATCACTTCATCCTGATCCATCCGAATATTGAGCGATACAAATCCCAGGTCCGGGTTATACCTGTATTCTGAAGAATTCAATCTGCGCGCCTGGATCTTTTCATAATCTCTCGGAGATTGAAAACCAATGGCCTGCAAAGCTTTGACAGCATTATCAAGATTCCGGTTTTCCGGATTCGTTCGCAATGTTGCAAGTATGCTATTTGTGCTGTTGTCCGGCAGGATATCCAGCATGCAGATATCCTTCAGGCTATTTGTATCCGGGTTACGCCACATGTCCGGATTATCATTTGTCATAAACCGCCATTCTCCAAGATCCGCGATGGCTACTACGTCACGCACATCTGTAGTCTGATTGCGGTCATTTGTCACCCACACATCCATTTTTGTGATATGGAACAAGCTATTGATCTGTGGTAAATTCATCACCGCTTTTTCAAATGTATTGCGGTTGTAATGCGAAAGGAAAAAATGCCTGTTCTCATCATACTGGTCAGCATAAATTTCAAATTCCTGCAAAATGCTACCTCCCTGGATGTTGATATCATTTTGTTTTGAATTTTGCTGCGAAGCAATTGCTGTCAGTCGCAAGTGACCAAATTGCAATTCTGTCTTTAACCCAAAAAGCGCCTGGCTTCCTTTGATCAGTGTTGATTTTAGCGGAAGGCTCACATCTCCGGCTTCGATTGACTTTAATATTTCATCTTCACTGAAGAGATCGGAATTGTAATCCAGCTTTAGCCTGTTTTGAAAATCAAAAGTCCGGGAGGTATTATAATTGAATGAGGTTTTTAATTTTTCTCCGATCTGTCCATTGACATCTACCTGTATATCCATGTCAAAATCAAATGCGGGACCTCGTTTTTGCTGACTAAGGGTAAGAATAGGATTGTCCTGCCGGTAATAATCAAATCCGAATGTCAGGTCCACATTTCCCTGGGGTCGGATATCCACTTTGGTACCTCCGAAAAGACGATCGATGATATCATCTGAAATATCAACTTTGGAAACCGGGTCGAGATGGCCATTTTTACTTCTGTCACCTGAGGCTGCACCGGCCAGCTGCTTGAAATATTCACCTTCTTCTTTATGGCTGTTCCAGTCCAGGTATTCCTGGTAGGTCATGACTGTTGGCGGACGGTAGTTTTCATTCCCGATCTTTTCGGTCAGGATGTAGGTGTTGGTGGCAGGATCGTATTCGACTTCCTGGACTACTTCTACAGGATCGAGCAGGTCGAAGGGATTATTATTTGGATCTTCTACCCAGTTGCCATACCTGTCTGTGATCGGTGTGGTATCATTTGTGATCTGTGGCGTCCATTCGTAGGGATCGGGCAGGTTGTAGGAGGCATTAGCCTTTACTGCAATGAAGAGGAAAGAGACCAAAACAAGGGATGACCCTAAAAAAAACGACGCGTTTCTATTCATGTACTTTATGCTCTATACGCAATCGAGGGTTTGTTTGGTCCCTCTTACAAACCCCTGGAGGGGCAAACTTTTATATTAACAGGTTGTATAACGATACAATCAGGTTTGAATTATGCAAAGATTAAGCAGATAACAGGCGTAAAGCCATTCTGACCAATGTTTCTGTAGGGAGGTCAAAACCTTCCTCTTTGGTGATCTGATTCAGCGCTTTTTCTGCGTGACTTTTGATAAACCCTAGGGTGATCAATGCAGACAGAGCTTCAGCCATAGATTGGTTCCTGGAGCTACCGGATTTAATAACAAGCTGATCCCCACCGGTTTTAAGCATTTTATCTTTTAGTTCTATGATGACGCGCTTTGCTGTCTTAGGTCCTACTCCTTTGACCTGCTTAAAGGCAATCTCATTGTCAGTCAGGATCGCTTGCCGGCATTCTTCCGGAGTCATTCCTGAAAGAATGAGCCTGGCGGTATTAGGGCCTATGCCGGAAATGCTGATGAGATGGAGAAAAATTTCCCTTTCAGCAGGTTCCATGAAGCCCCACAATTGCTGAATATCCTCACGCACCTGGAGCCAGGTATAAATTTTCTGGTCGGTGGCTTCCCTGATCTGGTCATAGCTTTGTAAAGTGATATGCAGAAAGTAGCCTATGCCTCCTGTCTCAATCACCACATGTGTGGGATGCCTGCTGACCACCTTGCCCTGAATATAATCGTACATATTATAAAAGGCGCAAATGTAAGGAAAGATCCTGACCCCCTACCCCCTGAAAGGGGACCTGAACATAATCTGTATCATCAATAGTGCTGTTTACCTGATAAGACTTTTGATCCTGTGTGATTGACCTATATTTACAACTATCATTTTAGAAAAGCTGACGAAATGAATGAAGTCATATTTGTGGTTAATGAATCAGACGAGGGAGGATTCACTGCTTCTGCATTAGGTTATTCAATAATTACCCAAGCGGAAGCGTGGAATGAATTAAGAGAACAAGTAAAAGATGCAGTAAAATGTCACTTTGATGATGATGTTTCCCGCATTATCACTCTCCATTTCGTAAAAGATGAAGTGCTGAGCATATGAACATACTTATCATCGGTTCCGGAGGCAGGGAGCATGCCATCGCAGATAAAATCGCATCAAGCGGTCTTTGCAAGCAACTCTTTATTGCGCCCGGAAATGCCGGCACTGCTGCCCTTGGAAAAAATGTGCCTCTGGATGTAAATGATTTTGAGGCTCTCAAGACACTTGTCGTGAATGAAAATATACAGCTCGTGATGGTGGGACCGGAAGTGCCACTTGTAGCGGGTATCGTGGATTTCTTTTCTGATGATGAAGATTTGAAAGAGATTCCAATCATCGGCCCTTCGAAGAAAGGGGCAATGCTTGAGGGAAGCAAAGATTTTGCAAAAGAATTTATGCAGCGGCACCAGATCCCAACAGCTTCGTATAAATCTTTTGAAAAAAATGGGTTACACCAAGCGATTGATTTCCTGGAATCCCATTCGATGCCTGTTGTACTGAAAGCAGATGGACTTGCTGCAGGTAAAGGTGTCGTCATTTGCAATTCTGTTGAAGAAGCAAAAAATGAGATCGCGGAAATGCTGTCCGGAAAATTCGGAGAAGCGAGTGCTACCGTTGTCATCGAAGAATTTCTATCAGGTATAGAATTTTCTGTTTTTATATTGACGGATGGAAATCAGTATGTTGTTTTGCCTGAAGCGAAGGATTATAAAAGAATTGGTGAAGGAGATACAGGTCTTAATACAGGAGGAATGGGTGCAGTATCACCGGTTCCATTCTTCGATGTTGTCCTCTGGCATAAGGTAAGAAATCAAATCATCGAACCTACTATCCAGGGGATTCGTGAAGAAGGAATTAAATACAAAGGCTTTATCTTTTTTGGACTGATCAATGTGAATGGCGAACCATTCGTAATTGAATACAACTGCCGGTTGGGTGATCCGGAGACAGAAGTTATACTGCCGCGCATCACTACCGATTTTGTTGAATTGCTGATGGCTGCATGGAATAATACGCTGGAGAATATCATCCTCCAGGTGGATACTAGATCCGCAGCGACGATCATGTTAGTTTCCGGAGGATATCCGGGTGATTATGAAAAAGGAAAAATAATAAAGGGCCTTGATCACATCGATGGCAGCCGGATCTATCATGCGGGAACCAGCATTTTTAATGGTTCTGCGATCACTGCAGGCGGACGTGTATTAGCTGTGACGAGTCTTGCCGGCAGCATGCAAAGAGCAATTGATAAATCGCTGGTCAATGCGGAACGTATACAATTTGAAGGGAAATATTTCAGAAGGGATATCGGGTTTGACCTGTGAGAGGAGTGAGAGGAGTGAGAGGAGTGAGAGGAGTGAGAGAAGTGAGAGAAGTGAGAGAAGTGAGAGGAGTGAGAAAGTAAAAAATAAAACGTAAAAAGTAAAAGGTAAAAAGTAAAAGGTAAAAAGTAAAAAAAGTCAGATCGTTAAGTGTAGGTTTTACCTACTAAAAAAAAGTCAGATCGTTAAGCGTAGGTTTTACCTACTAAAAAAAGTCAGATCGTTAAGCGTAGGTTTTACCTACTAAAAAAAGTCAGAT